>SPJK01036623.1_pt1 | contig 18417 bp, 12 predicted proteins | sample 3741771 | NCBI WGS metagenome assembly SPJK01 (sample SAMN10925997, study PRJNA522277) | cold seep metagenome | isolation source: Elba SIP-enriched marine methane seep metagenome, extraction at timepoint T2 | place: Italy: coast of Elba, Mediterranean Sea
ACCTTCGACGCCGGGGGGACTCTGGGGTACCTTGGTTAGTGCCATCATCCGGTTGATTTCTTGCACACGGAGGATGTCTACCGCGAAGAGTTCGTCTCCGACAGTAAAACTCACGAGTTGGAGTTGTTGAGAAACACTCGCGGACTGGTTGGGTTGCTTGTTCATCGTGTCACATCCATCTGTGTTCGGAACTTTGGTGCTGGTGTATCGAAAAGACTGAAGGAGAGTTGAAGTGGTTTCTCTGAAATTGGCTTACGCGCTGCGAAGTCGTCCAGAAGTGGGGGGGGGTGCCCCGATAACATGAGCTTTTGACGCATGGATCTTGCTGAGTAATGCGCGGATCTCTGATGGATCCATGACCGCGTGCGCCGCGCCCGCATCGATGACGGCTTTGGGCATCCCGTTGACGACACAAGTGCTCCCGAGTTGGGCGATGACCTGTCCCCCAGAATCATCGATCTTCTTGGCACCGATCGCGCCGTCCATACCCATGCCGGTAAGTTGGATTGCGAGGAGCGCGTCGCCCCAGATCTCGGCGCTGCGGCTGAATAGTTCATCGACGGAGGGGCGGTAGGCTGCACCTTCGATGCGATCGACCTGGCGGGCGACAATCTTCCCGCCCGCGACGCGTGTCGGGCGCGTGTGGGTCCCGCCGAGTGCGATGTGGATCCCGGGATTGCTCAGGATCGAGCTCTGTTCCGCGACCTGTGCAGGGCACGCGCAGTGCTGATCCAATCGTGTCGCGAGCGAACGCGTAAACAACGCGGGCATGTGCTGGGCAACGATGATGGGGATGCGAACGTTTGCGGGGAGTGACGCGAAGATCTCTTCGAGCACGGGTGGGCCGCCGGTGGACGATCCTACAACGATCGCGCGGACGCGCGAAAGATCGATCTCTGCATTGGGTTGTGCTTGAGCCGTTTCGGGTTCGGGCGTCGAGGTGCCGGGGGTGGCCTTGTTGCCTTTGCGTATCTGCCCGAACGCACGGAGCTTGCTTGCGAGTTCTGATCGGAATCCCGCGTCGTGTTGACCAACGAGTGACGGGTCCTTCGCGATGAAGTCCGTTGCACCGATTCGCAACGCTTTGAATGTCTCATTCGATCCCGCAACGGTCAGCGAGGAACACATCAGGACCAATGGCGCAAAGTCGCGGCACATGATCTTGATCTCGCGGAGGGCGCTGAGCCCGTCCTTGCGAGGCATCTCGATGTCGAGGGTGATGATGTCTGGTTTGAGTTCGAGGGCCTTTTTGACCCCGTCCTCGCCGTCTCTTGCGGTTCCGATGACCTCGAACCCGGGTTCGTCGTTGATCATCTCGGAGATGACTTTTCTCATAAACGCCGAATCATCAATGACTAGAACTCGCAAGGTGCACCTCTTTTGCAAGATGGGATGGTCAATATCCCGTTCTCGGCAGATGACGGCGCGCCCTTAATCGGGGTTCTGGATTTGGATACAGGAGCATCGAAAATGAGAGGCTGATTTGGGGTAGGCACATGAAAAAACGACGCCGATTGGCGTCGTTTCAACAAATGCCCAGGAGAGGACTCGAACCTCCACTCTCGTATAATGAGAACCACCACCTCAAGGTGGCGCGTCTACCAATTCCGCCACCTGGGCCAGTTGTGTGAGGGGAAGTATACACCCGAGTTTGTCGTTGTCGAGTCCCTTCAACTTCCTTTGATCATGATCTGTATTCGGATTATCGGGTCTTGGGATCACAGGGCGTTCTGATTGCGTCTATGATCGTACGAAAGCCGGTTCTGAGCGTGTTCAACACGATCGAGTCGCGCCCAATTTCTGATTCGACGAGGATGTGAGACATGGCGATTGACGCTGCGGATACCAAACACAAATTGTACGAGCATGTTCGCGCTGGCGCGGAAGAAGCAGGCGTGTTCGCGGATGTGAAGGTTGGAGCAGACGGGGTGCGATGCGAAGCGGATGGGGCCGCTGAGCCCGCGTTCTACCGTGTCTACATCGAGGAAGGCGATGTCTGGATCTCCCTCGAAACCGAAGATCGTTGGCTCTCCGGGTCGATCGAGGGTGATCTCGTCGGCACGGGTGACAAGCTCGACGAGCTCCTGGAAGAAGAAATCATCGATCTGGGGCACCACGACGCGGTTGTCGAGTTCGAGCATTTCCGCTCGCCGGAGAAGGTATACGTGTTCCGTTCCAAGCTCTCCACCCCGTTGAGCAGCGAGAACGTACCAGAGCACGCCCTGATCTGGATCAAGGGATACGAAGCGGTCTTCCGTGAACTCGGGGACATGCAAGAAGACGACGAGGACTGAAGGGCGGGCGAGAACCCGTCCTGAACACGAGCGAAGGCAGCACGAATCATGCGCATACTCATGCTCGGATGGGAGTTTCCCCCTTTTATGGCGGGTGGTCTTGGGACCGCTGTCGAGGGTCTCACGCGCTCATTGGTTAAACAAGGGCACGAGATCGTCTTCGTGCTCCCCCAGCCCGTCCCGGAAGGACACGAGTCGCATGTTGAGCTGATCGGGCCTCGTGTGCTTGCCAAACGGGCAAAGGCCCTCCGTACTGGCGTCGTCACGCCTCACCCGATGAGCGGCGGCCAAGAACCCGAACCGCTCGAAGAGATTCGTCAACGCGACCCGGAACTGATCGAGACCCTGACACGTCGGATCGAGGAGTTCCAGACAAGCTACCCGAGCTCGTACCCCGGGGTCGACGTCGGGAACACCCTCACGCGATTGATCGAGGACATCCGCGAATCGCATCAGGTCCAGACGCATGCGGAAACAGCGTTGCGTGATCCGAGCGGGTTCAAGGCGCTGCAAACCGCGAGTGCGTCACAGATCGCGGACGCGTTCGATGCGTTGCTCGAATCCGTAGAAGATCTCGGAACAGGGGACAGCGGGTACGGTTCCGATCTCTTCGGCGACGCCCATCGATACGCGCGACTTGTCGCGGCGTTGGGTCTGACAGAGAAGTTCGATGTCATACACGCGCACGATTGGTTGACGTACCAAGCGGGGCTGCTGCTCAAGCAACTCACGGGCAAGCCCCTCGTGTGCCATATCCACGCGACGGAGTTCGATCGCTCAGGCGAGAACATCAACCAAGGCGTCTACGACATCGAACGCGCGGGGATGCAGGGCGCGGATCGTGTCATCGCGGTATCGCGTCTGACCAAGGCGATCGTCCATGCGCGCTACGGCGTGCCCGATTCCAAGATCGACGTGGTCTATAACGGCGTCGCGCAGCACGACGCCCAGCCCATGAGCGGCGCCGCGATCGAGCGGGACGAGAGGATCGTCCTCTTCTTGGGACGCATCACGATGCAGAAGGGCCCGGAATACTTCATCCAAGCAGCGAAGCGGGTCTTGGAGAAGGACGACAAGGTCAAGTTCGTCGTTGCAGGCTCGGGCGATATGGCCGTGCGGATGATCGAGCACGCCGCGTCGATCGGGATCGGGCACAAGGTCCTGTTTACCGGGTTCCTCCGCGGACGCGATGTCGATCGCGTGTATCAGATGGCGGACTGCTATGTTATGCCCAGCGTGTCCGAACCCTTCGGGATCGCGCCACTTGAGGCGATGCGGAACGATGTTCCCGTGATCGTGTCCAAGCAATCGGGCGTGTCCGAAGTCCTGACGCACTGTCTGAAGGTTGATTTCTGGGACACGGATGAGATGGCGAATAAGATCGTCGCGGTGCTCAGGTACCCGCCGCTTGGGCAGACCCTGCGTGAGCACGGACGGTTCGAGTTGCGTGGATTGAACTGGGACGGTGCTGCGGAGAAGTGCGTCAAGGTGTATGGACGCGCGATCGCCGGGGTGTCATGAGTGAGTCGAGAGACGAACTCATCGCCCGGCGGGATGCGCTGATCGAGCAGTTGCAGGGTGAGTGGGCGGTCGATGTCGACAAACGCTCGATGAATCGAAAGGCGATTCTCGCGGCACTGATATCGATGGCGGCGACGGCGGTGTTCTTCGCAATAGTTGTCCCGGTGATGATGTTTACCCACACGGAACCGAATCAATCAAAGGATGTTTCTATCATTGAGTTGTTGCTCGGCTTTGGCGGCTTCGATCTCGTTGTGGGTGCTGTGTTTTATGTCTACATCTGGGGTCACGCCTTCTGGTATAGGCGACTGAACCCGATCGTTATTGACGAGAACCTACTCGTGTGGAACAAGCGGAAAGGCTTCGTGCCAGAGCGACTCGACCTTCTCAACGTGACGAGCGTGTCAAGATACGACGGAACCGGCTCAAGTAAGTTCTTCATGAGTTTGATCAATCGTCTTGAACGAGGTTCAACGACATCACTGAGTCCGGTGATGTTCGGTTCGATGGGAGAACTCAATACCCCGAAGATCATCCCTGCAATGTTCAAGGATGGTCACAGGTTCATCAGCTCGATTGAGCTGATTGCAGAGATCAATACCCAGCTCAAGCAGATGGATGAATCGGATCCTGCTTAACCCACATCCCGACCCTGGAACAGGATCACAGCCAGCGACAAGAACACCATGATCTGGCAGATCCCGTACCCATAGACAAGGAATACATGGGACAGGGGGATCGGTTGGTTCTGGGTGATCGCGTCGAGCAACCAGAACGATTGCATGTTCGGTACGACGGACCAGATCGCGAGCGGGACAGGGTGGACAACCGTGCGTTGACGGAAGAGTGAATCACCCGGGAGTGGGGGGCGTGAAAGCGGCACTGCGTCGCGACCGATCTGCATCAGGGCGATCCGGGTGTCGTCCATATCCACGATGAACAACCCGGGTGCGTCGCGTGCGTCCTTCTCGATCGGGGTGCCGGGTTCGAGCGGGGCAAACTCGGGGGTGATCATCCCGACGCCGGAAGGTGACGCGCCGTAGTAGACCGGGTCACCGATCTGGATGTCCTCACGGGGTGGTCCGAGCATGGTGATGTAGAGGACCGATCCGGGTTCACGGAGCATCACCTGATTGAAGTACGTGTCGTCCTTCAATGGTTCCTGATCAAAGCTGAGTAGTTCGACCAAGGAGACGTACCGACGAGGGTCGTACCCCGCGTCGATAAACTCCTCGAGTTCCATGTTGTTTCGTTCAGCCGCGAGAGGCCAGACCTGATCGTTGAAGAAATCGTACAGGTCCAAGTTGGTGGGGGACTCGGTCACGGCGACCTGTCCGAAACGCTCGTTTTCAAAGATGTTGCGTCCGAACCAGTAGTTCGACAGCAGACCGATCACGAATATCCCAGTACAGATCGCGATCGTCATCACCTGACCCAAGCGGGTCGAGATCGCGGTCGCGATGGACGTCATGACGAGCAGCGCCATCCCGAGGCACGCGCATGCAAGCATGATCTGCGGCTTGAAGTTCTCGCTCGGATCCATCAACGTCCAATCCTCGTCGATGAACAACGTCGCGATGTACCCGACCCAGATCAGTGGGAGCAGGGTGAGTGCCGCGGTTTGTCCGAAGGACCACCCGTAGGCGTAGTTCCCGAGTGCGCCGATCACGACAGCGAGAACGATCGACCCGACGGAGAAGAGGATGACCGGCCAGACGGGGTCTTCTGCGGCAGTCATGAGGATCCCGTGTCGGATCCCGAAGAGCAGGAACGCGATCATGATGAGGATCGCGATGAGCATCGCGATCGAGATCCCGAGAAACTTGCCCAGAATCACACTCGTGCGAGAGATGGGCTTGGACACGACTGTGAGGACGGTTTTGTTGTCAATCTCGCGGGAGATCGCTGCAGTCGAGATAAACGCGGCGAGCATGATCCCGAGGAGGAAAATCCCCCCCATAGAGACATCAAGGAGCATTTTGTCGTCGCCGGTGACTTCGCCGGGGACGTTGCTCGCGCCCATCGTGAAACCGACAATCCAGGTATTGAGAAGTTGGATAAAGGCCGCGAGGAGCAGCATGACAAAGAACACCGGCTGACGGATGCTTTCTTTGAGTGCGTTACGGGCAATTGGGATGACGGTTGTAAGCATGGACGCGGATGATAGGGTGCTTGATCGGGTGTGTGGGGGCGCATGGTCTGCGCGTTCGCGTTGGGCGGCTCCGTGTTGCCTTGTGCTACGCGGTTGTCCGTGTTCGGTTCGGGAAGAGTTGGAGAAAGATCGAGAAACTCTGTGCTTGGGTGTGAACCGGATATGGAACCTGTTCGTAGGGTTGGGCACACCATGCGTGCTTCGGATCGGGCGGGACGAGATCGGAGCAACGAAACCACGTTCGGCTTGATGCCCAAACGGGTATTGATGCACCTAGTATCACCCCCCCAGCGTGTGGGCTGGGGAGACGCCCGAAGGGCGTTTCGGATACCGAAATCAGGCAACCGAGCTATCGCGACAAAGACAGAGGACGGCGCACCCAATGATTCAGGGCGACTATCTGACTTACCGCAAGGCGGCGAATACGGCGATCATCGGGCTGGTCATCCAGCTCATCCTCACCCTCGCCGTTTTCTTCTATACCCAGTCCTCAGGGGATAACACCGCAGCAGCCGCTACGGTCTTCCTCCTGAGCGGTGTCCTCGTTTGGGGAGTGCTGCTGCTTGTCTTCGATCAGCATCGGCGCGAGCGCATCGAATCGATGGAAGCCGAGCAACTCGCGGTTTCAGGCGTCGCAGCAGCGAGCGCGTTCGAGAGCACGGGCGATGAACTCCGTGTCGCAGCGCGTCGTTTGGCATTTATCTATAAGTGGATTGTGCCCGGCACCTCGATCCTGCTCGCGCTGATCACGATCTGGTTCGGGTATGGCGCGTTCCGTAACATCGATGCGGAAGTTCTCAACACGACATCCAAACCGGGTTGGGCACTCGCGATCGGGATCGGCATCGCCGTTGTCGGGTTCGTGTTTGCTCGATTCGTCTCGGGGATGGCCAAGGTCGACGCGTGGGCAAACCTGCGTGCGGGTGCGACGACATCCGTCGCCGCGGCGCTCGTCGGGATCGTCCTCGCGGTTGGGGGGTTCCTCGAACTTGCACTCGACATCGATCTGATCGTCGGATACGGGCCGTACATCATCTCGATCGGGATGATGGCCTACGGCGTTGAGATCGTCCTGAATCTCCTTCTCGATATCTATCGTCCTCGTAAGCCGGGCGAGCTCCCACGCCCGGCGTTTGATTCACGATTCCTGAGTCTGTTCGCCGCGCCGGATCGGATCGCAGAGAACGTCGGCGAAGCGGTGAACTACCAGTTCGGGATCGACGTCACGAGCTCTTGGTTCTATCAGCTGCTCAGCCGATGGATCATCGCGCTCGTCGCGATCGCCGTCGGTATTGGTTGGTTGATGTCTTCGCTCGTCGTGGTTGAACCCCACGAGCGTGGGTTGATCCTCACCAACGGCGTTGTCACCGGCCCGCTCTTTAGTATGGGCGGCGAAAAGGGTGAGGGCGATGTCGGTCCTGGTCTACACGTCAAATGGCCCTGGCCGTTCTCAACGTACGAAACCCCGGTTTCCGTCGGACGCGGCGATCAGGAAGTCCGCACCACGACGGGTGTGCGTGTGTTGCACCTCGCATCGAATCCACCGGAGGAAGACAAGAACATCATCCTCTGGACAGAAAACCACACACGCGGTGAAAGACTCAACATCGTTCAGCCCGAGCGGAACCCGGAGATCGAAACGCGTGCAGACGACGAAGCCGCGAGCACCGTTGCCGAGCTCTCGCTCGTCGCGGCTGAGGTTCCGATGCACTATGTCATCCGCAACGTGAAGCTCTTTGATCAGTTCGCAGCACCTGGGCAGCGCGAAGATGTCTTGTTGCAGGTCGGGCGTCGCGTTGTCACCCAGTACTTAGGCGAACTCGCGATCGATGATGTCCTTGCGACCAGCCGGACCACGATGCCCAAAGATTTGAAGAGCCGTTTGGAAGCCGCGTACGCTGACTTCAATGACGGCGAAGGCGCAGGGATCGAGATCCTCTTCGTCGGCGTCAACGGAGTGCACCCACCGACACGTGTCGCGCCCTCATTCGAGCGAGTGATCTCCGCGCGGCAGAACCGCGAATCGCTGGTTGAGGAAGCACGCAAATCACAGATCGCCCAACTCGCGGACATCGCGGGTTCGGTCGAGCTCGCTGAGGAAATCAGTGGGAAACTCATGGCGCTCGATGACCTCCGTCGCGAGAGCGGGAGTGATTCAACGGCGTACATCGAGGCAGAACTCGAAGTCCAGCGTCTGCTCGAGCGAGCAGGCGGCGAAGCAGGTGAGCTGATCCTCAGCGCCAGCGCGAACCGTTGGGTCCGCCATATGAGCGAGCGTGGTCTGGCGAGTATGCTCCAAGGGCAGCAGCAGGCCTACCTTGCCGCACCAGAGCTCTACCGCAGCAACATGTACTTCGAAGCCCTGCTCGAGGCGATGCGCGAATCGCGTGTGTACCTCACGCCGGGTGAACTCGAATCGCTCAAGGTTCGCCTTGAGCTTCAAGATAAGAAGGCCGGCACGACCGTGTTTGATGCGGAACGTGGTGAGGCATTGCAGTAAACAGATGAACCTTTGAGATGACCGCCTGCGGGTATTGCCCGTGCAAGGCTTTCCTCGTCGCAGACGACGAAAATGGAGAACGAGCCGTGTTCAAGCTCAAGTCAATGACGATCCCGTTGTTCGCAGTTGTGTTCCTGCTGATCCTGCTCGCGTTCAGTATGACCTATACGGTGCGGTTCACGGAAATCGCGGTGAAGACCACGTTCGGGCGTGCAAACGATGACTCGATCATCGAGACACCCGGGCTCAAGTGGAAGGCGCCCTATCCGTTCCAGAGTGTCACGAAGTACGACAAGCGGACACGGATCGTGCAGACCCGTTCAGAAACGGTGCAGACCGCGGATGATTTCCAGATCATCGTCGAGTCGTACCTCTTCTACCGCGTGTCAGACCCGCTCAAGTTCTTCCGCAGCTTCTCCAACGCGGGTGATCGCGCACAGGAGCACTACGCGAAGGCAGAGAACGATGTGCTGCGTGACTTGCTCCGCAGTGCGCTGGGCGAGACCAGTCAATACGAGATGGAAGACCTGTTCACAAGTGAGCAGGGCGCTTCCGTGATCCCGCAACTCGAGGAATCTGTCTACGGGTTGCTCGTGCAGGGTGGCACCGGCGGTCAGCAGCTCAGCGAGTACGGGATCGAGATCATCAGCGTTGGGATCGATCGCATCGTGCTCCCCGAAGAAACCACCGCGGCAGTGATCAACCGCATGGGCGCCAACCGTGACCGACTCGCAGAGCGGTACGAGTCCGAGGGACGCTCCAAGGCACGCCTGATCAACGCGGAAGCAACGAGCCAGGCAGAACGCATCCGTGCGTTTGCGCAGCGCCGTGCGGACGAGATCCTCGCGAAGGGTGAAGAGGAAGCCGCGCCATACCTCGCGCAGCAGAACATCAACCCCGACCTCGCCGTCTTCATCCAGAACATCAAGCTCATGCGTGAATCGATGGCCAAGAAGTTCACCCTGATCTTCTCGACGTCGGATTACGGGATGCAACTCTTCGATCCGGAAGTGCTCAAGCTCTCCGGCGGTGAGATCCCCGCGCCAACGCCTCGCAACGACCAATCTGGTGCGGAGGACTGATCCATGAGTGATCCTCACGGCCATGACGAACACACGCATGATGATTCGATCCACGAGGTCGAGGACATCATTGCAGAGAGCACGGACGCGGGTGCTTCCCCCGAGCCCGGGTTGATCTCTGGTCGTGCCGCATCGGTGCGCTTTGATCGACGCGGTGATAGCGTGCACACAAACAATCGCGCCCGAATGGATGCTGCGAACCAGTCTCTCGCGGATGCCCTGAAGATCACATACGTGTTCCTTCAGTTTGGGATGCTCTTGCTCGTGTTCCTTTTCCTCGTCTCTGGCGTCCAGCGCGTCAACGAGGGTGAACGCGGCATCAGTGTCCGTTTGGGTAAGCCGACACAGACCAACATCGAACCCGGCCCGCACTTTACGTTCCCTTACCCCATCGGTGAGATGATCCGCGTGGGTGAGGGGGCCGTCGAAGTCCCCATGGCGACAGACTTCATGCCCAACCGACCCGGTTCTTTGAGTGATGACGATCTGCTCAACGCGCCGTTGTCCGGGTTCAACTCCAACGGGCGTTTGAACCCCGCGCAGGATTCGATGATCCTGACCGCGGATCAGAACATCGCGCATGCGCAGTTCCGCGTGAACTATCACCGCTCGGACCATCGCGAGTATGTCGAGAACATCCGTCCCCAAGACGAAGGACCGATTGTTCGTTTGCTCGTCCGCCGCGCTGTGGTTCACACCATGGCGGAGACGACGATCGATGACTTGCTTAAGACGTCCGCGGAATCGATCGGTGCCCGGATTCAGGAGATCGCACAGCGCTCGCTCGATGATCTCGATACCGGGATCACGATCGATCGTGTGGTGCTCGTTCGCAAGAGTCCGCCGATGTTCCTCTCGGATCGGTTCGCGTCCGTCCAGTCCGCTGCGCAGAACGCGGGCAAGGAACGTGAGGACGCGCTCCTCCAGCGTGAACAGATGCTCAACGAGATCGCCGGTCGTGCGTCGGGTGTGCTTATTGACATGATTAATGAGTACGAGCGTCTCACAGAGATCGGCGCAACGGATGAATCGGAAGGGCTCCTTGCGAAGATCGATACCGTCATGATGGGCGGCGAGATCGAATGGAACGGCGAACCCACCACGGCACTGGTCTCGGGTGAGGTCTCCGAGATCCTCCAGAACGCTCAGGCTCAGGCTTCGTCGCGTGTCTCGCGTGCGATCGCAGACCTTGAACAGTTCCGCGCCAAGCAAGCCCAGTTCGAGGCGAACCCAACCGTCATGATCGCCCGCGATTGGGCATCCGCGATGGCTGCTTTCTTGAATAAAGACTTCGTCTCAACGATGTACCTCCCTGAGGGACGCGAAGCAGAACTGATCATCAACCCGGATCAGGACTGGGAAGAGCAGCGTGTGATGGAACAACGTCGCGCGGAAGCGGTTGAGAAACAGCAGCGCCGTCGTGAAGAGGCACAGCGTGACTTCTACCGCACGCAGCGCGGGATCCAAGCAGAGGACGCAGAGTAAATGACGCAGGTATCGACCGGTTCTGATTCGATGTCGCCGCAGAACGCATCTAACGCGCGTGCTGTGGTCGGGTGCCAGCAGCTCTCCAAGGTCTTCAAAGACTTCTGGATGCGCGATCGTGCCCGCGCAGTCGACAAGCTCGATCTGGTCATTAACGAGCACGAGATCTTCGGACTCCTCGGGCCCAACGGGTCGGGCAAGAGCACAACGATCAAGCTCATCCTCGGGCTGCTCAAACCCACGAGCGGACGCGTCGCGGTGTTTGGCAAAGCACCTACAGACGTCGCGATCAAGAAACGCATCGGGTACCTCCCAGAAGAGAGTTACCTGTACCCATTCCTGAATGCTCGAGAGACGCTCGATTACTACGCCAAGCTCTTCGGGCTCGACGCGAAGACCCGCAAAGCGCGCATTGACGAGCTCCTGCACATGGTGGGGCTCGAGCACGCGCAGTTCCGCCCTGTGCGTGAATACTCCAAAGGGATGCAGCGGCGCATCGGGATCGCTCAGGCGCTGATCAATGACCCGGACCTGTTGATCCTCGACGAGCCGACGACGGGTCTGGACCCGATCGGGACACGACAGGTGAAAGACCTGATCATCGAGCTCGGCCGACGTGGCAAAACCGTTATCCTCTCGAGCCACTTGCTCAGCGATGTCGAAGACGTCGTCGATCGCATGGTGATCCTCTACGGTGGCAAAATCCGTGGCGAGGGCACCTGTGAAGATCTTCTCGCGAGCAAGGAACGCACGATCATCGAGACGGACGAACTCGATGAGCAGACGATCGCGGAGATCGATGAGGTGATCCGTCGTCGCACCGGCGGCGAGAAATCGATCCGGGGTGTCAGCGCCCCGCGTCAGCGCCTCGAGGAACTCTTCCTCGGGATTGTCGAACGGGCCCAGCAGGACAAGGCAAGCACATCCGGTGCGATGCAGGGCGGCGAAACCGCAGCATTCCTCCGTGCGGAAGAGAGCGAAACACAACAAGGCGACGCGCTCATCGAATCGTTGATGAACGACGAGGTGGAGACGAACGATCTCGTCGAAGAAGAGCAGCGTACAGCCGAAGCAGCACCGCAACCGGTCGTCGAGGAACACGACGAACCCGTGCGTGAGAACGAGGCGCTGATCGGTTCGCTCATGGAGGAAGAACCTGAAATCGCACCGGTGGAGAATAGACCATCCAGCGAGCAAGGTTCGGACACACCCGAAGACGATGTCGATTTGGGTGTCATCGGATCCTTGCTCGATGACGATCAATCAGACGATGACGAGGACTCCAAGAAGTGAGTTTCACGCAACGCATTACCCAACTCGATCGGGTCCAACGCAATCGCGGGTTCAAGCTCGCGATGACGATCGTGATCGCGATCACGATGATCGTGCTCGTTGGGTACGGGTTCATGAGCGAGAGCGACGCAACAGCGGGGCTCAATGAGCAACTCAGCACCCTCCCTGAGATGATCGATCTCCAGAACGGAGAGCAGATCCCCAACCCAGACATCGCGCGAGCCGTTCAGGTCAAGCGTTTGGTTGATGAGGCAGACCCCGGATCGATCATCGTATTCGCATCAGTAACCGCGGGTCTGATCATGATCCTCGTCGTCTGGCTCAACCTCGGGTTGACCTACCCGTTGATCGCGGGATTGGGAATCGCGTTCTACTTTGTCTGCTCGTTTTTGGGGTTCCCGCTGACCGGGAGTATCGGATTCGGGATGACGTCTTTGACGTTGATTTTCATGCTCCTGATGCGTGGTTTGAGTCTCGCGATGGGGTACGCCCACCCGGTCCTCACCATTGCACGCAACGTCCTCGCAGAAGCGATCCGGATGAAGATCTCGTTGGTCTTCATCGTGATGCTTTTCTTCGTGCTTGCCGCGTTGCCCATGCTGCTCAACGACAACGAGTCCCTGCGATACCGGGTCCAAGGATTCCTGCAATACTCGACGGGTTTCACGTACATGTTCACCGCGCTGCTTGTGGTGTTCTTTGGTGCCGCGACCGTCTCCTACGAGCAACGCGAAAAAGTGATCTGGCAGACCATGACCAAGCCCGTCGCGGCGTGGCAGTACCTGCTCGGCAAATGGCTCGGCGTCTCAACCCTCGCGGCGATCCTTTTGTGTGTTTCCGCAATCGGCGTGTTCCAGTTCACCGAGTTCCTGCGTTGGCAACCGGCGCAGGGCGAGTCGGCCGCGTTCGTACCTCGTGATGAGACGGACATCACAGAAGATCGTCTCAAGCTCGAAACCCAGGTCCTTACCGCCCGCGTGGCGAGTGGCCCGATCACGGTGCGCCCGAGTTCGTACCAGTATGCACCTGATCAACCCGAACTCAAGCTCCCCTTCACGTTCGGTGATGAGGGGTTCCAGTCCGCGATCGAATCGCAGATCGAACGCGAGCGTCGGACGAACCCGAGTTACAACCCGGATCGACGCGAGCGTGCCGCGTTGCTCCTGGGGCTTGCGAAGGACGCGATGACGGAGTATTTGTCAATCGATCCGCGCGCGGAACAATACACCGAGTTCACCTTTGTTGGGCTTCAGGAAGCCAAAGAGAAGAACCTTCCGATTACTTTGCGTTACAAGATCAACGCAGAGGGGAATCGTCCGGACATGTTCTACATCCTGACGTTCTTCTTCGAGGACGGGACGATGTTCCCGCCTCGTAAGACCGGGCTCGGGTTCTCACACAGCCTTACGATTACCCCGGACAAGATCAACAACGACGGTGAACTGACGTTGCAGATATACAACGGGCAGTTCTTCGCAGAATCGGGTGATGTGCTCCGTTTCCAGGCAAACGTGAACACGTTCACGATCCCCCCGGACGGCTTGGAGATCTCATACTCCGTCGGGAGTTACCGATCGAACTTCGTGCGGGTGTACTTCGTTCTCTGGGTGAAGCTCGCGCTGCTCGCAATGCTTGCGGTCTGGGCGTCAACGTTCGCGAGTTTCCCCGTCGCGTGTCTCATCGCGGGTGGGTTGTTCTTCATCGGCGAGACCGCCGGGTTCGTTCAAGGATCGCTCGGAGCATGGGGCAAGACGACCGTCGAGGGAGACCCGTCGTTGTATCGCGCCGTGATCTACTACATCGCGGATAACGTGAGTTCCTTGTTCACGGTCTACAACGATCTTCGGCCAACGAAACGCATTGCTGAGGGCGAACTCCTCCCATGGTCGCGCATCGCGAGCGGCGTGTTCACCCTCGGGGTTGTGACCCTGTTGTTCTTTGGTTTAGGAACGTTGATCTTCCGCAAACGACAACTCGCGATGTACTCAGGGAACTAAGGAAGGAGCCGCACGCATGATGAACCACACGAAAGTCCGGATGATTGCGCTCCTAGTGATGCTCGCAGGCCTGATCGGATCTGGCGTCTTCGGAACGCAGATCACCGCGTCCACGGGGCGGCACGGGTTGTCCTATACGGATACCGCGGAAGAGAACGATCCGCCGATCGTGGCGCTCGGGGTCGCGATGGGGGCGCTGCGAGGCGTCTTCGTGAACTACCTCTGGCTCCGCGCGACCAAAATGAAGGAAGAGGGGCAGTACTACGAGTCTGTCGAACTCGCGGATTGGATCACCCGTCTTCAGCCTCGCCTGCCCGCGGTCTGGACATTCCACGCATGGAATCTTGCGTACAACATCTCCGTGACGACCCACACCCCGCAGGAACGCTGGTCATGGGTGAACTCGGGGATCCGCCTGCTTCGGAATGAGGGGATCCGCGCGAACCCCAACGACATGCACATGCACAAGGAACTCGCGTGGATCTTCCTCCATAAGGTCGCGGGATTCACGGACGATTCCAACCAGTATTACAAGCGCCAGTTCGCATACGAGTGGCAGAACATCCTCGGGCGCAAGCCGGTCATCAACCCGGAACGCCGAGATCGTGACAGCGTGATCCAGCAGTACGTCGATTGGATCCAACCCATCGTTGACGCACCATCGACGCTCAATCGTCTCGAAGAGACGAATTCGCAGGCTGCCGAGATCGCACGCGCATACGAGCGTCTTCTGGGGGAAGCTCCGGGACACCGATTGCTCGAGCGTCATCAACTCCACACCGAACTGATCGCGGGCGGACGCATCAACGCGGTCGCCAATACCGCTGGGCCTAAGACCAAGGCGTTCATGCAGCTCAAGGCACAATACACCAACGAGCAAGCGTGGGACGATCTACTCAACCACGTCCGCAAGCGCGTCCTCGAAGACGAGTACTTCATGGAACCCGTCCGTATGGTGCAGGTCACCAAGAAGTTCGGGCCGATCGATTGGCGGATGCCCGCAGCCCATGCGCTCTACTGGGGTGCACGCGGCACCGACGTCGGGCGCATGGAAGTCAACGAGCACAACGCGGAATCGCTCGACTTCGTCAACGCGTACCGCCTTGTCATGCAATCCGTCCAGGACCTCTGGCGATTCGGCGACCTCTACTTTAACTACCTCGACGTCCACGAGCAGAAGTCGGGCTCATTCATGCAGATGGTCCCGAACCCATACTTCGTCGCGAGTTACGGCGGGATGCTTGAGGAAGTCACCGTCGCGTCAGGACTCTTCGAAGCAGAACGCCGGGCGTACCGACAGTTCTCCGCGGGGTACATGAACTTCCTCCGCGACGCGGTCCGGTTCTTCTACCGCCGAGGTGATATCGCCCAAGCGGAGTACTGGTACGAGGAACTCCGCAACTGGAAGGGCGTGAACATCAACGATACGACTTTCGTTGATGAGGTCGCGCTCCCCCTCGACCAGTTTGCAGACAAGCAGATTTTCGACTCTATGGGATCCCCCCAGGTCGCGGTATCTGAGGTATACGGTGCGCTCCAGGGCGCCTTCTATCAAGGGCTGCTCGCGGGCGATATCGATACGTTCAATGGGATGTGGGAGTACGCACGCAAGGCCCACGGGAAGTTCTTCAACGAGCAGTTCCGCAATGTCGTCGCCGCGACGGACGGGGCACGCATGGAGTTCATGGATCGCGACTTTGCGTTCCTCGCGGGTAGCGCCTTCGCGAACAACGTCGCGAGTCTCACGTTCGATGAAGCAGAGCTTCTCTACGGCAACGCGCCAACGGACCTCCAGCGCTACGCGTACGACGATCTTGTCATCCGATTCGAGGATTACATCAACGAGCAGCACGAGCTTGGCAACATCGACGTGACATTCGACATCGCGTTCCCCGAACCCGAGGGGATGGAGCGTCATCGCGAGATCTACCGCATCAAGATCGAACAGCGACGCAACAATAACGTCGAAGGCATCATCCAGAACTGATCGTGAGATTGATTGAAGGGTGACTCAGTGCCCGACGATCATGTCGCGGGCCTGTTGGTACCGCTCATGGGTCCCGAGCACAACCTCCGCAGGCAACTGCGGACCGGGTGGGGTCTTGTCCCATTGCCCAGACGTCGTAAGAACTTCGAGATACTCGCGAAGGTACTGCTTATCGAAGCTCTTCTGCGCCTGTCCGGGCTTGTACTGATCCGCAGGCCAGAAGCGAGACGAATCGGGGGTCAGCGCTTCGTCGATCAGGATCGGGTCATGGCTGATGACATCGCCATCCTCATTCACAGGAATCCCAAACTCAAACTTGGTATCCGCGAGGATGATCCCATGATCGAGCGCGTATGCGCTCGCGGCTTCGTAAATGTTGAGTGATCGTTCGCGGAGACGTTCCATCAATGTTTCGCCACCGAGGTGCTCCACGTGCTTGATCGCTTGGGCAAAGCTGATGTTTTCATCGTGCCCAGACTCCGCCTTTGTCGCCGGGGTGAAGATCGGTTCAGGGAGTTTTTGACACTGAACGAGCCCTTCGGGGAGTTGGATCCCGCAGACCCGCCCCGTCTCGTTGTACTCCTTGAGCCCTGAACCCTCAAGGTACCCACGAACGACGCACTCAACGGGGATCACCTTGCACAGACGCCCAATCGTGACGCGTCCCTCGAGCAACTCGCGTGGGGTTGATTCGGTGAATGCGCTCTCAGGGATGAGATCGGTATCTGTGCCGATGAGGTGCGTGGGGGAGAGCCCCTGATCCTCGATCCATCGCAACCAGAACGCGGCGATTTCCGTCAGCAGGCGTCCCTTTCCCGGGATCGGGGTCGGCATGATGACATCGAATGCGGAGATCCGATCCGACGCGACGATGAGCATCGCGTGGGGGACGTGATGCCCAAAGTGATCCTCGTGCGCCGGGATCGTGTACGTATCCCGGACCTTCCCGGCACGTTTGCTGGGGAGTTTCAGATCGGACTTGAAAACCGGGGTTCCCAGTTCCGACAAACGATCATCGTGCGATTCATGGGTTGGTGCGTTGGTGCTCACATCCAAACGATAGCATCCCCCGCGTTCCCCGTCGGAGAGATGCAATGAATTCAGACATCGATCAGGGGAATCGCTCGCCCCGGATGGGCGGATCTCATATCCTATGGGGTACCGCCCGAGGGTGGATTTCGGAGATGATCTGAGTTTTATGCTGCGATTTCGAACACCGCACAACCTGAACCCCATGGGACAACGCGTACTCCCCGGGGCATATCTCATCGGCCCGGACTCTGTCCCGATCGCCGGAGAGGTAGTGATCGAGGGTGATCTCATCCGTTGCGAGAAAGGCACCCGCGAAGCCGCGGCGGTAGCGCTCCAGATCGATCTTGACGCGCATCGTCTCCGATCATTGCAACACAACGACCCGATCGCTGGGGATATCCATCTGCGTCCGTTGGGGGTATTGACCCTCCAGACGTGTTTGCTCCCGGATCGTGAACGTGCGTATGTGCTCTCGCTTGAGCTCGCGCGTCATCGGATCATGCTCTTCCAGACCAAGCTCGAAGAGTGGCAGGTATTCGAACTCCCGGACGACGCCATCGAGGTTCAACTCCTCGACGCTGCACGTCGGGTATTCACCCAGGCATTGGTGAAATCAAGCGACCCCGACGCGATCGAGGAGACATCGCGACTCGGGATGATCGCGCTCTGGATCGCTGTCGATGCGACAGAGCGTCTCGCGCTACGCCAAGCACGAGAAGACCTTGGGCATCGCCAGGACGGTTCCCTGTACGAGAGCATTGCAGAGGACGCACTATCTGGAAAACGCGCTATGCCCGTCTTGCATCCTGGTCGTGGGGGGGTGGTGCTCCCGACGCGCCCAGCGCTGGGCGTAAGTGTCTCGCCGGGCATACTCGGCGATCAAACCAAGAACGCGATCCAACGCGGCGCGGACTTCGTGAACGTCCCCATGCGTTGGATCGAGATGGAACCCATCGAAGGCGAGTACGCATACACACCAACCGATCGATGGATCGAGTGGGCGATCAGACAGGCAAAGATTCCGGTCGTCGCGGGCCCCGTGGTTGATTTCCGCCCGCATTCCGTGCCCGAGTG
>SPJK01068268.1_pt1 | contig 18410 bp, 14 predicted proteins | sample 3741771 | NCBI WGS metagenome assembly SPJK01 (sample SAMN10925997, study PRJNA522277) | cold seep metagenome | isolation source: Elba SIP-enriched marine methane seep metagenome, extraction at timepoint T2 | place: Italy: coast of Elba, Mediterranean Sea
AAAACGCACTTTGTTTCTCTTTAGAACGCCTTCATGAGGGTTTCCAACCAAGAAAGCTTGTCCATCGACTGTATGTCCTGGAAGCTCTGTTTTTGCAATCACACAATTATCAGATAACTTTAAATATTGTGCCTTTGAGCCATTATCAAGAAGCAAGGATCCATCAGTCTCGACAGGCCAGCCTAATACATCAGTAGGCTGATTAGAATTGCACATGCAAGCTCCAAGAATTTCTACGAGCTTCTTGCGAGGAGATGCATGGTCGACATGCTGGTGGGTATCCAGAACAGCAGTTACTTTTATATTCTGACATCGAATTACTGTTTCAATACGAGATAGCAACTCTTCAAAAGGATCAATAATTACGCAATGGTTTGTTGATTTATCGCATAGAATCCAAGAGCAATTCGAGCCCTCTTTCAATTGAATCAAACCATCAATAGCAACCGTCGATCCAACCAACGGCTCCGAACGTATAAGGCAAGATTTGGCTAAGGCTATGCCTGCTTCTTCAATCCTCTTGCAAGTCGCTACTATGTCGCTTTCTTTTATAGCAAGCCCAAATGACAAGCGGATCGCTCCATCGCTTTGCCATTTCGGCAACCCCATTGCCTCTAAAACATAAGAACCCTTAACAGCTGAGCCACATGCTGAACCGGAGCTGACACGCATTCCGGCCGCATCAAACAGATCTAGCAACTCCTTGCCGGTTACGCCCGGTACTGCAAAATTAATTGTGGTCGGAACTGCGGTATCGAAAGGTGTGTTATAGACAACCCTAGGGAAAGCTTGATTCAGGCTTTGGACTATACGGTCTCTATAGCTGAGTAATTGCTGGTAACTTGCAAAGACGGTCCCATCACGGTCGCGTAAAGCCCGGAGAATTGATGCGATAGCTGCAACACCTGGAAGATTTTCAGTACCTCCTCTTGCTCCTCCTTCTTGTCCACCTCCCGCAATAAGAGGTGTGAATGGTGATCCTTCACGCACATAAAGGATACCAATTCCCTTGGGTGCATAGAGTTTATGACCACTAATAGGTGCATAATCAATTTCAGAACTGGAAAGATTCAGTTTGATCTTTCCGATAGCTTGTACTGTGTCGACCATCCAAGCTACTTTGTTTTTCGCTGAAGCAACGATACGTTCGATGGCAGTAAGCTCATGAATAACACGCGTTTCATTGTTAACGAGCATCGTGCAGAGAAGGTGAGCAGAATCGATATGCTTAGTTAAGAATTCGAGGTCGAGTTGACCTTTATGGTCAACCGGTATCTCGAGAATTTCACATCCCAAATCAAGCAAACGATTCCAATGCTCTAATGCTTGAGGAATAGCTTTATGCTCTGTAGCCCCGTAGAGAAGCACTCCCTTACCATCGAGTTCCGATCGATTAGCAATCTTCTTTTTTGCTTCATATAGAGCTGAAAAAATACCTGTTTGAATTGCTTCAGTTGCTCCACTTGTAAAAACGATTCGTCCTTCAGAAGCACCTAGTACTTCTCGAGCAACGGTACGAGCTGACTCCAAAATCCTTCTTGCTTGTAGTCCAGTAATATGCGAGCTACTTGGATTACCATAAAGGTCTTCCATTACTGAAAAAGCTTCTTGTGCAGCTAACGGTAATACACGCGTTGTCGCATTGTCGTCGAGATAAATCTCTTGTTGATAGGCCATTTGTTGCCTTTATGAGTATCGTGAGAGTACAAGTTCTTTGATTAGAATATATATTCCGAGTGATAAAACGAACCAGCCAAAACCGACCTTGAGTCGTCTAGCAGGTAATTTGTTGGCCAAAAGACTACCTAGTAAAATTCCAATGACAGCTGCTATTGTAAATTGAATTAAGAATTGCCAGTTCGCATTTTGCCAGAAGGTAGCATCCGCCAAGATTCCAGAGAATGACTTAAGAGAGATGATTGCTAAAGATGTTCCCACAGCCATTTTCATTGGAAGACCAACCAAAATCACGAGCACAGGTACAATCATAAACCCGCCTCCAGCACCAACTAATCCTGTTATTACACCAGTAAAAATACCTTCAAGAATCAGTGGCAATACTTTAATTTTTTTAGAGCTATCTTTATCAGCAATTGAAAATTTGTGATTTTCTGGGTGATCTTTCTGATAAATCAACGCTGCACCCGCAGCAATCATCAACAACGCGAAAAGCAGTAATATCAGTAAGTCTTTGGTGAGATCTGTACCGGCAACATTCGCAATCTCGTCGGGAATATTTGGAAGAAGAACTGCTCTAGCAAGAACGACTCCTAATACAGAGGGAGCACCAAAAATCAAGATTAGGTCGTACGGTAGTTTGTAATTAAGTGCGTAGCGAAATGCTCCAAAAAGCGATGCGAAGCTAACGATCCAAAGCGAATAGGAAGAAGCCAATATGGGCTCTACTTTGCATAGGTATACAAGAATTGGAACCGTAAGAACCGACCCACCTCCCCCCAGAATTCCGAGCACGACACCCATGAAAATTACTGCTAAGTAGCTAGTTACCGTATCATCAAGCATTAATTCGGCACTAATCAATTCCACTGTATTCTGCAAAGTAGGGGTATTGGTATCAGACCCATGTCGCATTAACGGACTTGATCTAGCTGCTAGAAAGACGTAAAAACCACCAAACTCCTTTGGAAAATCTACGGACATTTTGCCTTATTATTTTACAATATTCCGCATTAAGTTGAAGATGCCGTATTAACGTTCTCTAAGATAGTAATACTCCGAATCTAAGCAAAACCACCGAGCGATATATGAAGCTAGACCGAATCGACTTCGAAATACTTAGAGTCTTGCAGGATAATGCACGGATTTCGAACAAAGAGCTGGCGGAGCTAAATGGAATTTCTCCATCGACTTGCCATGAAAGAGTACGTCGATTAAACGAAGGCAACATCATTACAGGGTACCGTGCTGATGTTTCGCCAAGCGTTTTAGGGATTAGTGTCCAAGCAATGATATCGCTTCGGATGAGACAACATACGGACACCTCTTCAGCAGGTTTATTCAAAGAACTCTGCCGACGCGATGAAGTCGTAAATGTCTTCCTAGTAGCTGGAGCAAACGACTATTTGGTTCATGTGGCCGCGAAAGATGTTCAACATTTACGGGAAATTGTTGTCGAATCTTATTCATCATGGCCACAAGTTGATCATGTAGAAACGTCCCTCATATTTGACTTTTTTAATCGCAATCAACTTCCTAACTATTCTGACACTGAGACTGATTCAGCTGAATTATCTAGCGGCCAGCATATCTAGGATTTTGATTCTTGACGAATATATTCAGGAATCGAATTCTGGATAATTACTACTTTTCAAAATGAATTCCGGACAATATTCGGAGGCGGTTACTTGGAAAGCTATTACTGAGCAACAGGATATAAACGGTTTACAATTTTAGCAAAGAATTGATTTGAGAATGCTTTGGACGATTTTCTACTGATAAACTATCTACCAATAGATTATAAGACTTCTCTTAGAAAGAATTGATATTCTTTCGATTCCTATCTAGGCTTGGGTTACTAGATAAATCGAAGTGACTATGGAGCCGCGGGTATTGCGGACTTATATGTTTTCTTAATTCTATGGTGGAAAATCGTTTTGAGCTCAATACATCTGTTGAATCCGAAGAGCCTTCTAGCTTTCTTATCCGCATTACTCTGTGTGGGTAGTAGTCATGCCGTTAGCTTTAACGATGTTACTCTCTCAGCTGGCGTAAACTACACACAATGGCAATTACCGGTTACTGATACCGACTCTATTATGCACATGAGTGGCGGTGCTGCTGCTGCGGACTTCGATAACGATGGGTTTGTTGACCTCTTCGTTACGCGTATCGATAACTCGGATATCCTTTATCGCAACCTCGGCAACGGAACGTTTCAAGACGTTAGTACCTCAGCTGGTTTCACTCAGTCGCTTAATACAAACGGTGCGACTTGGGCCGACATCGATAACGATGGAGATAAAGATCTCTACGTGACAACCTTGCTTGATGGATCCTTCCGCAATCATCTCTATATCAACGATGGACTAGGCTCTTTTACCGAACAAGCTGTTAGCCGTAATGCCGATCTATCCTCTACGGGTTTTACGCACGGCTTCAGTTCCACTTTTGGTGATTATGACCATGACGGTTACCTCGATCTATTTACTTCCGAATGGAATGTATTTGGAGCTGGTAATAGCAGACTACTACGTAATTTAGGTGCTTCTAACCCTGGCGAGTTTGAAGACGTAACAATCTCAGCAGGTGTTGATGTTAGCGTTGGACAGCCCAACGGCCTTTCGTTTGCTTTCGCACCAACATTTACTGATATGGATCGAGACGGTCATCCTGATTTAGTAATAGCTGGTGATTTTGGTGCAAGCCGTTTGTTTTGGAATAATGGAGATGGCACGTTTACGAATGGAACGGTTTCCGCCGGGGTTGGTACCGATGAAAACGGTATGGGATCGGCAATCGGAGACTACGACGGCGACGGTGACCTCGATTGGTTTGTTTCATCGATCTATCAAGCAGAGGGTGCTTGTGGTGGAGGGGGAGTACCTTGCGGCTGGGGAGATTCTGGTAATCGACTCTACCAGAACAATGGAGATCGTACTTTTACGGATGCAACAGAAACTGCTGGCGTTCGCGAAGGAGGCTGGGGTTGGGGCTCCGCCTTCTTGGATTACGATAATGATGGTGATCTTGATCTAACTCATACCAATGGAGTTGATTTCCCGTTTTCTACAGCAGAAGCTCCATTCGTAAATGACCCAACACGCTTTTGGGAAAATAATGGTGGAGTATTCTCAGACGTTGCTACCCAAGTTGGAATTACTGACAATGACTCAGGTAAAGGACTTGTTACTTTTGATTACGATAACGATGGTGATCTAGACCTCTTCGTCGTGAATAATGCAGACCAACCCGTGCTCTATCAGAATGTTGGTGGTAACAGTAACGATTGGTTGCGTATTAAAACGATAGGAACTATTAGCAATGCTGATGGCATTGGTGCACAGATAACCGTTCTTGTTGATGAAGCTTCTCCTGACGAAGCTTTGTACTGGGAAATCAATGCAGGAAGTGGTTACTTGGGCCAAAGTGATTTAATTGCTCACTTTGGCTTCGGTGATCTTCAAGGAACCATCGATCGTATCACCGTGGAATGGCCAACTAGTGGCATTGTTCAAATGATTGAAGATGTGAGTCCAAATGCGTTGCTAACCGTCTACGAACCTACTTCGAGTCTTCAAGGTGATTACAACAACGACGGCAAAGTCGACGCAGCTGACTACACCATTTGGCGTGACAACCTAGGTGATACCGATGAGGTAGCCATTAATAATTCAGGCAATGGAATTAATGGCGTTGATGCAGGAGACTATGCATTATGGCGTGATAACTTTGGATTGACAGCCGGGGTAGGTGGACCTGCTTTCAGTGCGCTGAAGGCCATCCCTGAGCCCACAACGATTCATCTATTACTTACGGCTTCTTTCGTTCGATTTTCTCTAAGACGAAAGCCTAAAGCTTAAAAGGCCGTGTTGAACGATAAATTTTATGGCAATAAGAATTATTTTTCCATCTATCTTGCTCGACGAATTCGTTGATGTATTCGACCCTAAGCAAATATTTGAATCATATTTCTCCAACTAATCCGAACATAATTCGAGTAACGTGTTACTATCCCGGGGGATGTGCTCTTATCAAATGCTGAAGGAAATATTGCTTATCGCTTCTCGAATAGATTTAATTCGGAACAATCCCTGCAGGCAGTAAAAAATCCCATTTTACTCACTCCGTGTGAAGAGATTTGGAATCCCGCCCGCATGAATCTGCATCTGATGTTTGAGTAATTGAGGAGACCAAAACAAAATTTAATTCTCCGTGCTCTAAATGCGAAGCGATCGGAAACAGTTCTACAGCCTCGACTTATCGAAGCTCATCTCGTAATACGTAGACAAAATTGCTTGACTTTCACGCCCAGATTATCTTAAATCGCGTCAGTAAAGAAATGAAGCTATGAGCAACGCTGTTGTTCAAGTGAGTTGAAGGAATGTCTAAGGTAAAGCATTGATAGTTTGCTTTGGCTTTTACCTGACATGCTTTTGTGAATTCAGCATAGGTGAGAAACGATCCAACTTGTAGATGGAATTAGGCCGCGCTTGCATCCCTCCCTCTTAAGTAGAGAACCTACCAACCCTTGCTTATGGCAATATTGATATTTGCATAGAAGTTTGAATGAGATATTTGCTATCCATATTGTCCAAGCACATATCTCAGTAATAGGCAATAATCGATTTATTTATAAATAGACAGTTGATCGACAACTATTCGTTGTAGTTGTCCAAGAGCAGCTTTGAGTTGCACCCAGTTTTACTTCTATGGAGCCTTAGTCTAATGCAGTTTAAATTACTTCGAACCCTTCCCGCAATTGCGGTATTATGCTTTGCCACTTCCTATGCGATGGCAGACGTAGTTGCACAATTCAACTACAATGCAGCAAGCAGCCCAGGTAACGCCTCAATTGGAACAGGTACTACCAGTGGCGCTTTCTTCCCATTCACAAGTGCACTTCCAGTCTCTACAGGTTCGCCTACCGACACTAACCTAGTTGATATCGGCGGTACACTTAACAATGGCTCGGCTCCACGATCTGGCCCCCAACCTCTCGAAGCACCTGGTGGACGTGCAGTTACGTGGTCAACCAGCCTTGCTGGTTTTGAAGCTCCTTCGATTACTTTCGATATGCTCGGTGGTTATCGCGTGAGCCGTTATTACCAAATCTCAGCTACTACGGATGGATCAACATTCATTCCTGTAAGTGGTGGTATTGGTTCGAGCGGCAGCGGAATCTTCGGCAGCTACGATATTAGTAGTGATGGACTCATTGATTTCCGTGCCGTTGATGGGCTAATCGATGACGAAACCGGTACCGGCTACATGGAAGGCCTGTCTTACACCTTCGCACCTTCTACCTACACCAATCAACCTAACTTTGGTGTTCGGATTGCTGCTGTTTGGGAACCAGGTGGGACGGACTTTGTTTCGTCCTTTGCAGGTACAACCAATGCTGCTGACCCAGTGAGTGGCTATATCCGCAGCACTTCATTAGGTGGTAGTCAAACTCGTTACGATGTTGTAACGATTACGGCATCGGTTCCTGAACCAACCAGCCTTCTGTTGGTTGCATCTGGACTTGGAATGCTTGCCACTCGTCGCCGTAATCGCTAGTAGCAATGCCATTGATTAAGGCACTTCATAAGGACTGGAGGCGTAGATCACCCTTCGTCTTCAGTCCTTTCCTTTATATCATTTGATAGATAACTATGATTTCTTAAGGACAAGAGAAAACGATGCTCAAACTATCAGGCATACAATATTTAGTTTCCACTGTTACGATTCTTAGTGCTTTAATGTTTACTACATCAGCACTAGCGGTAGTTACATTTGATTGGGCTGTTGTGGGTGATACAAGCAACGTAGCTGATACAAGAATCATGGATAAAGGGCAAGCACCTGATAATACGACAGGCTACGGTGCTGTTGATTACGTATACTCCATTGCAAAGCAGCATGTTACCAATAGTCAGTATGTAGAATTCCTTAATGCTGCTGATCCGACGGGACAACAAGCGTTTGATAACAATGGTATCTATAACCGCAACATGACCGTCAGTTCGATAGGCAATCCTCCTGATAGTGGACTTGGCATTGCTTATACAGGTGGCATTGATTACAACTTTGGAGCTTCCAATGGGGCTTTTTATAGTGTTAAGCCGGGGCAAGGGAACTTGCCAGCAAACTGGATTAATTGGAATAGCGGTGCTCGATTTGTAAACTGGCTCCATAATGGTGCCCAAGCAAATAGTGATACTGAAAACGGCGTTTATGACATGTCGATTTCAACGACCGAGCCGCCACCTCGCCAGGCAGGGGCAACCTATTTTATTCCCAGTGAAGACGAGTTCTATAAAGCTGCCTATTACGATCCAACAAAAGGAGGAACAGGTGGGTATTGGGAATACGGAACCCAAAGCGATTCGGATCCCACAAGCGAAGGTCCTGTTGGAGGGGCAACGAGCGCAAACTATCGCGGTCCAAACGACATCTACTGGCAAAACGGTTCGTTGTTTGATGACTCACTTGACTATCGTACCGAAGTCGGTGCCTACACCAATGCAACCAGCTACTATGGACTTCAAGACGTAGATGGTCTTGTGTACCAGTGGACTGAAGCGACCAAGACGCATCCAATTGCAGGTGAATTACCGGTCTATCGTGGTGGCTCTTGGTATTACGATGCAGATATCGCTGGTGCCTCTTCGCGTAATTTGTATTCCTTCCGAGGTGCCGCTTCTTATGCGTGGTTTGGACTCCGCATCGGTAGCTTGGCACCTGTGACGCCAGGGCTTGATGGAGATTACAACGACGATGGAACTGTTGATGCAGCAGACTACACAATCTGGCGTGATAATCTTGGGCTTTCGGATACCGCCCTAAACGGGAATGGTTCGGGAGATGCAAGTGGGCTGGTTGTCGCGGCTGACTACACGCTTTGGTCGGGAAATTTTGGATCTTCAAATAGCTCCAGTACGGCCAGTTCAATCCCTGAACCTGCGACTAGCACCATAATGTTAGCCGCTACCTGCTTATTGACTTTTCATCGTAAACGCTGCATATGATCTTCGTGGTGGTTTCAGAAATGGAATTTTGCAACGGACGGCAAACCAAAAGATAAATGAATCCTAACCTGAGGGAATAGACATAATGCTAGTAAAGACTAAATATCAATCAGCAGGATTCACGCTAGTAGAATTACTAGTTGTGATTACTATTATTGGTATCTTAGTCGCTTTGCTCCTGCCAGCTGTTCAGACAGCACGTGAAGCAGCAAGGCGTACTGATTGCGTTAACAGAATGCGTCAAATTTCATTGTCTGTAATGAATTTCGAATCCTCTCGCGGCACGCTCCCTGACTCTCGCTTAAATTGGCCGCCAGGTAGTCAAAACGCTCCGGGTGCTCGTCCCCGTCCTATCCACATTGCGATAATGCCTTATTCAGAGAATCAATTGCTTCAGGATCTTTATATGGCACTAGCAACCACTTTATCACTTCACAATGTTGAACTTTATAACTGTCCAAGTGATCCTACTAAGGAACTTGCCACGGTTCCTACTACAACTAGTTACATTAGTAACGCAATTCTTTTTTTTGATAAGCCAAAACTTTCTAAAGTAACCGATGGCACCTCCAAAACATTAGCTTTTGCTGAAGTTCATACACGCGCACTATCTAGTAGAGGAGATGCTTTTCTAACGAAGTGGGACCCAAGCAGTGGAGTAGGTCTGGCTACTTTCGCCCATCCCGATGCTGATACAAATCCCTTTAGCCTTTTAGGGCGTTCCTATCGTCCAGCGGCTTCGTTGGACGGGGTATGGGGTCCAGAATTCAATGCCCAGGCAGCGGACGCCATGGATGAAGTTCCTGATTCTCCAATCGAGACAGGAGCAGAACCCGGTCAAGCTGACGGAACCAAGCTACAAGCGATTCACCCAGGTGTTATGAATGCCATGATGCTCGATTCCAGCGTTCGAGCAATCTCTGCCGATATTGATAATGTTGTATTCTGGTCAGCTGTTACCCCCGCTGGTGGTGAAATTAGCAACCTTGATTGATATCTGATTCGCCAAAAAAACACTATCTTTCTATTCCATCTTTGCTCTACTTCCAAGAGATTCCCATGCGGCTAACTCGTACTCATCTTTCACTTGCCACACTCTGCCTTTTACTTGTAGGCTTCTTTATTGCTCAAGACTTGAATGGAGCTCCGAAAGCAGTCCGTCTTGGAAGTGCTCCCATTGTTGAAGCAGGGGCAGCTGAATCCACTACAAATGTAGAAACTTCAACGACAGCAAAATCAAAGACTTCTGCCAAGCTTTCAGCGCCACTTTCTCCGGCAGTCTCGGCAAAGTCTAAAGTAGCAAAACTTGGATCACCAAAATTAGTCGCAAAACTGGGTGCCGCTAAGACGGCAGCACCGCCTGCAGTTAAGAAGAGTACAGCCGACCGAGCTGCAGAATATAAAAGATTAGTTGAGTATTTCGAAATGTCATCTCTCGGCTACGTAGACCTACTAATTCGTGCGAAGACACCTGAAGAGCTTGAAGCTCTTCAGGCAAGAGCCCCTAGTGGGCGGGTAGTAAGATCTTACGCAAGGCTCTTTGCGCAACTTGTTGTTTCTGACCCAACCGATGAGCCAGCTCTAGACTGCTTGCTGTTCCTTTCAAAGTATGTCGGCGTGGAAGAAATCGACGAAATATTGTTAGCGGTGCCTGGAGCTACGGAAGATATGCCTACGACGCAACTCGATCCTTATGCAATGCTTCTTGAGCATCATGCAAACAACGCAAAGCTTGCCGATTTCCTCAGAAAAATGCCAGCTGGTGAATCAACTAATGCATTTTACAAAGCACTCTTCGAGAAAACTCGGAACCCTAAAATCCGAGCTGCTACAGGTATACCACTGTATAATTATTTAGTAACTGCAGAGAAACTTGAAGAAGCAGAACAGCTGGTATTTGAAATGTCAGAGGATCGCTATCTCGATGGTGTTCCTGTATCCAAAAGACCAAATGGTCCTTCGGCACAGGACTGGGCAGAAGGCAAGTTAAGAGATTTACGATTGCTGGCAATCGGCAAGACCCTTCCCGAAGTTAGTGCAGAAACACTCGAGGGTAGCATGGGAAGTATTTCTGATTATCGCGGTAAAGTAGTGGTGCTTGATGTTTGGGCGACTTGGTGTGGCCCTTGTGTCGCCATGGTCCCACACGAACGCGAAATGGTGGAACGGCTTAAAGATGAACCTTTTGCTATTTTGAGTGTTAGTTGCGATGCTGACAAAGAAACGCTTACCGATTTCCTGGAAACTACCTCTATGCCTTGGGATCACTGGTGGTGTGGACAGGATAGTGAGTTCACCAAGTCACTAGCTATTGATAAGTACCCTTCCATCTTCGTGCTCGATAAAGAAGGTGTTATCCGCTTCAAAGACATTAAAGGCGAAGAGCTTGATGCAGCAGTTGATTCTCTGCTAGGCTTAGAATAGCAATCAGGTTATTCAAACAGATAACTATCTAAACACTTGCTAGTGCGTAATACATGTTAGAGCTATTTTCTGTAGCGATTCTTTTTGTCCAACAAAGGCAAATAGTGGTTTTTGCATGTGACTTTTCAATCTCACCAAGTGATACATTTTTATTCGCTTTGTGAATGCTGTTGAAAAGAACGACCTTACGAAAGACTAAAATGAATTCGATCAAACAACTACTATCCCTACAAATAGTATTATTTTTTACATTTACATGTTGCTTAACTCTTGGAAGAATATCGTTAGCCCAAGATGATTCTCTCGAGAAATCAATTACGATAGATCTATCACTATCTTCCACGGTTTTAGATATGGAGCATCTAAAGGCTAGCAAAATGGGATTTATGCCAACTAGCTTCAAGCTTGTTGACGAGAAGCCATCAATCATATTTGCTGAGCCCAACTATAGGGGAATAGTAAAATATGGGGCGTTTCGCATTGGAAATGGCCCGCGCAGCACCACTTACTTTGCTGTCGACGAGGCTCCAGGTAAAGTTGGCAAGCTCTATGTCGATCAAAATCAAAATGGTGATCTTACTGATGATGATGGCTCTGGTGATTGGGACTTCATTAAGGTGCTGGACGGTGTTAATAGCTATAGGACAGTTGTTTCGGTACGTGCCTCATGGGGCACTCCATTAAACGAAACCGCGTCAGGAATTTATAGTCTCTATGTTTACAAGCGTCACGGGGATTCAGGTGGAGGTTTTGCAAAAATTAGTGGGCGTGAGGGTAATCTTACGATTGGCGATAAGAATTACTACGTAGTACTTGCTGAAAACACGAACGACGGCATTTTTACAGTACCAGTAAAAGGTGATCTAACTCGACGGCTCGTCGAAATCTATATCGATCTGGATGGAGATGGCACTTTTAAAGGTGTCATAACAAAAGTCGATGACAAAGAACTTAAGACCCGCGAAAGATTCGACCTCTCAGATCCCTTTCAGATCGATGAACAGTGGTATCAAGCACGACCTTCTATTAGTGGTGATAGGTTAGTTGTCAAAGAAACCGATCCACCAGGTAGTTATGTGTCAATGCTGCATGCGCCTGTTGAAGTGAAGCGTCTACTGAAAATAGGAACAGAGGCTCCTGATTTTACTGCTCAGTCGCCGGAGGGAGAGCCAATAAAGTTAAGCGACTTCCGTGGGAAGGTAGTAATCATTGACTTCTGGGCCACTTGGTGCGGTCCTTGCCGAGCAGCTATGCCTGGCTTAGAGAGAGTCTATCAAGCTGTTAAAGACCAGAACGTCGAAGTACTTAGCTTGAATGTCTACGACACCAAAGAGCCCTTCGACAAGTGGATCGAAAAGTATCGTGAGACCAAGTACAACTTTACTTTTGCCTTTGATCCAGCAGCAAAAGACAGCAAGGAAAGCATCGCCGCAGAGATGTACCACGTTCCAGGATTACCAACGATGTATGTTATTTCACCCGAAGGCAAAGTTGCCGGAGTTCTTGTTGGCGCTGGCAAAGAAGAAGAGCTTATTGCTGTATTAGAGAACCAAGGAATCGAAGTCGTAATTGATGAAGATTAATAGTATTTCTGTATTTTTTAGAAATAACGCTTGGTTAGCTGGCTAGTTAAAGTGAATTAAACAACCTAATTTCTCTTCTCCATAGATGCCCAAACTAATGCAACTATAGCTGCTTGCATGGCCACTGAGAGTTCTGGCCACTTGCTGATAACGATGGCCAGATTAGGATCGACATCGCCCTTAGCTAAAAAATCTGCTGCACGAGGCGCTGCAGTGTTGTCAAAATCGTTATATTCCCCGAGGTTTAGAGGGCTCACGAAGTGACTCATAATCCCTTGGTCGGGGGTTCGAGTCCCTCCCGGGCTACTTTGGCTTGCTGGTGAATCTTGTTGCACCGAGTCGCATAACTCTACGCATAGCAAGGGTTTAGTAACCTGCTCTTCTGGTTGCTTATCTGTTTGTTCCTCGCACCCAGTCGCACCGTAATTCCCTGAATCGAATTCTGTGTACTGTAAAATGCGCTGCACCACACTCGGCATCAGCAAGACGACCTTCTATCGATATTTGCAGGCCAAGGCCTCATGATAAGTGAGACAACATTACCGGGTATTACCTGCCGTCAACTTGTGGCGGACGATGAATCAACACCAGCAAGCTAGAAAGGGCTCATGCAGAATCCTATTCATATTTCGATTTCATTTACTTTCGGTTACGGAAATTCCAGTAACACGACCTTCTTCCAAGATGAATGCCACTCCCTTGTCGCCATAAATTACTGCAAACGGAGAATCAGATGGGCCTCTTGACCGAGATGGCTTTCCATAGGCTTCTCTAACTTCATCAAGCGTTGCTCCCAGAGCAATATTCTCTTTAGTTTCTCCAGGGAACCTTCGGATTCCTATGCTTGGAATGCCGTCTTCAGCAGATATGGAGAACAATCCAACATCTTCTCTTAACTTTAGAGAAAGGCCAAATGCATTGTAGTCTACAAGATAGTAATCAATTGGTATGCCATCTGGTTTCTCTCGGGAGTGGAACTCGCCATCATCAATTGTATAGCTATAATTAAGTTCGCTTGGCGGCCCGAAGCAGGCAACAACGGCAGTTAAATCATCTCCCCAAGTCAAGTCGCCGATTCCGATTCCAGGAATCAATTGAAATTTCTTCATGTCGATGCCACGCGGGAATGACGGCATTGGACGCAATGGACCGTTCTCCACTAGACGGTACTTTTCTGGCGGCGTCATGCTGAAAAGAGACTCAGCAATTTCTGTATTGAATTCAAATCGCACGATTGCTTGTCGATGCGAAACAAGCGGGTTACCAGCGGTTGATGGCGATTCAATGATTTCTACTGGCAAGTGAGTATCAGGGTCAGTCCACAACTCAACTCGGACCGGCTCTGATTCCGTACTCAGGAGAAAACCATTGAGTGCAACACCATCACGCTTGTGGGTTCCGAGCTTTTGAACGGCAGATTGTTCCGCGTCCAAGATTCGTTGAACAGAGAACCATGCATCAGAAGTTCCTTTGTCGGAGGAAAACCACGCGGTCTTGGATTTTGCTTCCAGACCTAGGGTGCGTTTTTCTGTTGGGCTATGTATTCTCGCGAGCCCACTGGCGTAATCCTGTCGAAATTCTCCGGACTTGAGAAGATAGACTTTCATATTCAGTTCTGGCTGACTTTTATTCTCGTACGTGATGACAGCGGACCGCATGTCCTGAACCGCCTTCCTTACTTGAGCAAATGCCGTCGACGCTACTGAAGCATTGATTACAAACCACCCAAGGATTAGCAATGCACACCCACCGACAGATAGAGTACCAATCAGGCCACGTCGATAGCGTGGTCTTGATACACTTTGAATCGATGCAAATGTCGCATCGTCCTTCAGATGCTCCAATACGCTGTTCGTGCGGGTTTGACGGGTCTTCAAAAGTTGACCGAACTGTTGAAGTTCTTGTTCGATATCTGCATTGACGTTCATAGCACACCCTTCTTAATAAGTTTACGTAATCGGGCATATCCACGTGAAAGTTGTTTTGTAATAGTGCCAATCGGCCTTCCAGTAATCTTGGCGATTTCACAAACGCTGTACCCTTCAAAGTTCTTCAGAGTAACGACTAGACGTTCATGTTCAGGTAGCTTTGCAACGTACACCGCTATTTCCAATTGGTCCGGGGACTTTTCCCACGTTTCAACCATCTGAGCGGTATCGATTATTTCGTCGAATGGTTCCACTGGGGCTCTACGATTTCTGTTTTTGGCTGTTCTTATGGCCTCTCTTTTCGTGATGGAAAGCAGCCACCCTCCAAAACGATTTCCATCCCTAAGCGACTGCAGATTGCGAAAAGCAGCAAGGAACGAATCCTGAGTTACGTCTTCCGCGGAATGGTACTCTCGGAGTATTCCCAGGGCTGTTGTAAACACTGCGTTTTCATATCTACGTACGAGTTCGCTGGCCGCCTGCAGGTCTGACCGGCGGACTCGCAGAACTAGTTCTTCATCGGATTCCATCAGTGTTCCAGCTGTTTGATGCGTTGCTCTACTAAATAAGAGTATGACACGCAGCTCTATGCGACATGTTTCTCAGCATTTTCTCTGTTAAATGCTCTCGCAACCACGCTATAGGCACAGTATTCGGAGTCTAAACATCTCCGACTTTGGATTTCCTAGAAGAGGACTTGGGAGACTAGAGCATCACCCCAGAAAAATGGCGAATCGGCTTAGCGTGTAGAATTACACGAATCTGGGCGGTACCCTTTACTGGCAAAGCATTACAATGATTTAGGTATTTTTTATAGAAAATAGCCTAATATCGGCATAAAACGACTGATTGAACGGATAGGTTTTCCCTTTGGAGCTGCTACTAAGCTTCAAGTTATATTGAAACACTAGTGCAAATTTGAGTCGATCCTTTACCAAGTTGCTCGCAAATCGACACGGCATCGCCGAACTCAAGATTTAGTGGTTCAATGCGGTCCGGCGATACAATAACTGAATAGCCTGACCAGGTATCAGGGGAACCAGGTAGATAGACCGTCACGTGTTTTGAATCGGCTGATCGCTCAATCTCAAATCCAATTCGCATGAAATCATTCAATCGTACTAACACGGGCGTCATTTTTGGCCGACTCTGATCGCCGCCGATACTATCAGCAACCTGATCTTTCAAAATTGCGTATCGTGGAAAAAGCATAACCAGCTTTTTTTCAAACGCTTCCGAGAATCGACGGCCGAGTGAATACCGTGCAATTAAGCCTGCTAAAAAACAAAGTAACAATAAGACTACTATGGCAAGCAAAACTAGCAACGAAATGCCAGAAGGCGTTTTGAAAGTCCCTGGTAAGACATCTCCAAGAACATTGGCAATGGACATAACAATTGGCACCAATTGACCAATCAAAGAGCCGAGCACAATCAATGGCAAAAGAAATAGCAGCCCACCGATGGCGGTTGTCTTGATAAAGTTGCCCGAACTTTTTCGCTTGTTCATCGGTAAACCTTTCTCCAATGCTGGTGTGTTTGGAATAGTCTACCAAAACGAAAAGCCTGTCGGCTAGAAAGATCGACAAGCTTAGCACAAGAATGGATCCCCGATCCCTTTTGAATCGATGGTTAGATCCGATTGATTGGCTCTGCTTTCACGTAAAGATTCTTCGGAGCTTTGTCGTAATACTTAAACATGGCAGGACAAATCCAGCCTTCCATAGGTGGTTCATCAAGAAGATAGAAATTGCCAGTTGAGTCGCCGCGTAGCCACGTCAGATTCTTTTGGTAGCCGGGAAAAGGGTTGGCGCTGAATAAAAGTCGAAATCCCTTGTTTGCTTCTGGGATGTCTTTTACAAGCACATCGATCATTTCGGGGACACCCGCCACAAAAGGTTCTTTAACAAGACCGACTCTTTCGTCATCGAATACCCAAGTTCCATCATGCACATAGGGAGCAATGACCATGATTGCATTCGCGCGTGCGCTAGGTTGTTGTCCTGGAAGCAGTTGATAGTTCCACGCAACCGTTGTAGCTATTAACAGAAGTAATAGCGTAATTGTGCTAAGAAATCCAAGTCTTAGTTTGGGTGAATGCTCAGACATTAGTTCATCATTATCAGCCATAGAGTCACCCTCAGAGAACAGCCTAGAAGACAAGTAGCATTGCTAATTGAATTATTACCCTGAAGTACACAGAGTCAAGCAAATGGTGCTAATGTCACTAAGCAAGGACTGATGCCGCTTCTTTGCAAACCGCTTCGGCTGCTTCCATCGTCTTTGCTTCGGCAATCAATCGGACAATTGGTTCGGTGTTGCTTGCTCTTACCAACAGCCATTTGCGATCTGACTTCCAATCTAAACGCAGACCATCCATGCGATCAGCTTCGGCACTACTGAAATGATTTTCTAAGGCATCAAGTACTTCGGGGATTTTTTCATTATCCACGGTCGCCTTCGTCTTATGAATTGCGTATTGTGGCAACTCATTAGCAAGCTCAGCAACGGGCAGTTCTCTCGATGCCATTGCATCAAGCACCATCGCCATGCCGACAAAGCTGTCACGGACCAAACCAACCTTCGGATGGATTACTCCGCCTGCACCCTCGCCTCCCAGTACAGCGCCATTGGCTAGCATCTCATCAACGACGTTTGCCTCGCCTACCGCAGAGCGATAAAAAGGAACGCCGTATTGATTGGCCAAGTCCTCGGTCACCTGGCTACTGGAACAATTACTGACGATCGGACCCGGTGATTGACGTAGCTGATGATCAACACAAAGTGCTAACGTTAGCTCTTCGCCCAAATACCGTCCGTCGGCATCAATGATGGCCAGCCGATCGGCATCGGGATCTTGGCAGAAACAGACATTGGCTTTGGCAGCGGGGATTTGTTTGGCAATCTCTTCTAAATTCGATTCGGTTGGCTCCGGCGGATGCGCGAACTGCCCGTCAGGTGTTTCACCAAGCACGACAGCCGCACAACCTAAAAACTCGAGCAGTGCTTTTCCCAATACCGAACCACTACCATGATTTGAGTCGAGGATGACACGAAATGCCCGACTGCGAATCAGATCGACGTCGACAATCGTTGCCACCCGGTTAAGATGCTCTTCGATCGTCTCTTCAAGGAATTCGTAACCGCCGATCTTACTGTGCTCAACGTAGCCAAGTTTGCCAGCAAGGTAACGGTCTTTCACAGCCTGCCCCATGCCAGCAGGTAAAATTCGGCCATCCGAACCGAAGAGTTTTAATCCATTGTATTCGGGTGGGTTGTGACTAGCTGAAATTTGGACGCCACCAACACATCCATGTTGCTGCACCAAAATGCCTGCAGTGGGAGTCGAAGCAACACCAGCATCGAGCGCCTCTTTTCCTGCAGCCATAATGGCTGAGCAAACCGCCTGAGAAATCATACCGCCGGTCGCACGACCGTCACGCGTGACAAGGATCTTGCCCTGCTGTAACGAACTGGCGAAAGTAGCCACATACCGAGCGGCTAAATCAGGTGTAAGCGATTGACCAATAACGCCACGAAGGCCCGAAACGCTAATGATTGGGTCATTCATTTTTTGGGTGACTGCACTTTGCCTGTGATAAGGTGAGTAAGTAGCTGCTTCTAGAATGCCAATTTAACCTCTAGCTAGCCCAGGGGCTCCCCCCTTAGGCTCAAACTCTTGCTCCTTTAGGCATGTAGCTAGTTTTTGCCTATGATAGATGCATGGATAAACCGCTTTCTTCACGTCGTGATTTCCTGTCTGGCAAAGCTGCCTTACGTTCGGCT
>SPJK01047079.1_pt1 | contig 18409 bp, 14 predicted proteins | sample 3741771 | NCBI WGS metagenome assembly SPJK01 (sample SAMN10925997, study PRJNA522277) | cold seep metagenome | isolation source: Elba SIP-enriched marine methane seep metagenome, extraction at timepoint T2 | place: Italy: coast of Elba, Mediterranean Sea
GTTTTCGTAGAATTCGTTGAACTTGCTATTCTTGTTTTTTAGGTTGTGATCGTCGAAAATCTCGATCTTTTTTACCTTTTTTTTGGTCACAATACCGGCTATCTCCAGTAAGTTTTTCATGGATATTTGTTTGGGTTTCTCGCACTACCTTGTCACAAATTGTGCAGAATTGCAAGCAAATTGTAACAGGGTATACCCCTAAAATACAAAAAGGTTTCGCCCTTGGGCAAAACCTTTGAAATATTTCTATAGAAAAAAATGAAATATCACTATTTCATTCTAATCCATTAGTACTCATCTTCATTGAATAAAAAGTCATCCTTGCGCGGATAATCCGGCCAGACGTCTTCAATTGTTTCATACAATTCTCCTTCATCCTCCATGGCTTGCAGGTTTTCGATCACTTCGATCGGCGAGCCTGAACGCATCGCATAGTCGATTAATTCGTCGCGAGATGCTGGCCAGGGAGCGTCCTCTAAATGGGAGGCAAGTTCAAGTGTCCAATACATAAACTAAGACAATTTTTCCAAAAATGAATCCTTTGCGGAAATAAAGCACTGTCGGCATATTGCCAACCTAATTAAAATTGGGTAAACAGGCTGTCCTAAACCAGGATTCACCAATTCCCGCAAATGTAATAAACGGTTGTTTTATGATCAAGTGGTATACGCAAAAAAAAGTTTTAATTGTGCCTGGCGGGGTAATTAAATTGTCGCCAATCAACGGTAGGAGCCAATAATTTCGTAACGAGCGCGCTCGTATCCTTCAGGTACCACTCCGATCTCCGAGGATGTACTCGGACCAGTCGGGTCACAAAAAACATATCGCTGGCCTTGAAAGCGTATTCCATCACCCAAAACATCGGGGGCAGCCACGGCGATACTCAAATGATCTTCAAAAGCTATGACGATCATTGGCAGCTGAAGTAACTCTTTTACCAAACAATAAAATAATGCGGCCCGGTCTTCGCAATCCGAGAATGGGTAAAAGAATACCTCATCGGGCACCATAGGTTTGCTGCCACCGAAGATGTATCGATCTTCTTTGTAGTTAAATGCGGAGCGTGTAAAAGAGACTAAGATTTCGAGCGCTTCACGTTGAGTCTTTCCCTCCAATAATCTCCTGAATTGTGGAAGTAATGATGCTGCCAGGATAGGAGAGGGGGGCGCTTCCAGATACCAGTGTTCATCAATTAACGGGTAAGTCTCCATTAATTGTGCCAGGCTTCCGTCATAGTGAATGTCGATTTCGATGATCTGACGATTATATTGAAAAGCCAAGGTACGCGTACGATGTTCCCTTGGAAAAGCAGGCCAGGCTTCCAGTCGGAATGTAAAAGGCCGTCCAGCGACCTGAGGCCGATGGTTTAGCAAAAACATCGATTGCTCGCTTTCGTTTTCGCGATTGACACTACTCAAGTTCGCATACTGCCGTCCATCTTCACGAATTAGCGGAATCTCATAAAGGATATCTTCTGTAAAGACATTGACGAATAATTCCTGCCGACGGTAGGTTAAGCGAACATCATAACCACTCTTCGCCAATAATAAGTAGGCTGTGAGTTCGGCTTCAGGTTGGTGTGCAGTACGATACAATCGTTGGAGTGATTCCTTGATGAGCTCGTAATAGAGCCAATCGTTTAAGTCCAATTCTCTCCCCACCGATTGGAGGCTTTCCAAGCGTGATTGGTACGGGCGATGACTCAATCGATCATAACTCTGACGTAAGGCCAATTCTTCAACGATCAGCTGCTGATCGAGTAGCATCGCTGGATCGTAATCAAGTGTTACACTTGCTCCGTGAAAATCAAACTGGATAAGATTATTACTGAAGACGTGGGTGGGAAGGAATAAAAGTAAGACAACCCAACAACTAGTGATAGATAGTTGAGTGATTTGCGCTGCAAAGGGGTGTGTTTTTACCATGCGATAGGAACTACTAGACTGAGTGATCGAGTTGGCCACGGATAAATAGATACCCTAATGACAATCATAAACGACCAAAAGTGGCCCAAAAATCTGCACAAAGTCAAATTTTTGGGCCATCAATGTCGCCAATAGCACTAACAGGTGGTATTGGGTTGCTTGCTACCGTACCTATTGAACGCGGTCTCCCCTTTACGAGTGACCTGCCACAGCACTACAGAATTAGCATGGCGTCCCCATAGGTAAAGAAGCGATATTTTTCCTTAACGGCCTCCTCGTAGGCATGCATGATCAGGTCGTGCCCACCAAAGGCAGCCACCATAATCATCAAACTGGATTTAGGTAAGTGGAAGTTAGAGATCATCGCATTGGCGATGCTGAATACATAGGGAGGGTAGATAAACTTATTGGTCCATCCCTCAGCCGTTTTCAATAGGTATTCAGCAGAGACAGCCGTCTCTATAGCTCGCATTGATGTAGTGCCCACCGCACAGATCTTGCGATCAGCGATTTTGCCACGATTAACTACTTCGACAGCAGGATCGGTAATGCGGAAATACTCGGCATCCATTTTGTGCTTCGAGAGATCTTCCACGTCGATGCTGCGAAATGTTCCCAGGCCAATATGCAAAGTCAACTCCGCAAAATCAATTCCCTTGATTTCGAGGCGCTTCATCAATTCATGGCTAAAGTGCAAGCCCGCCGTCGGGGCAGCTACCGCACCAATTTCCTTAGCAAAGACTGTTTGGAAACGTTCCTTGTCACTGTCTTCAGCTGGGCGACCGAGCGTTTTCGGGAGTGGCGTATTACCCAGGTAGGCCAAGTCTTTTCTAAACTCCTCATCAGAACCATCATAGAGGAAACGGATGGTTCTTCCTCTGGAGGTTGTGTTGTCGACCACCTCAGCTACCAGCAGATCATTGTCGTGCTCATCACTGAAGTACAGTTTGTTTCCTACTCGAATCTTACGGGCAGGATCAACCAGTACATCCCATAGTCGGGCATCACTGTTCAATTCGCGAAGTAGGAAAACTTCAATTTTTGCACCGGTCTTTTCTTTGCGGCCGTATAAACGAGCAGGAAAAACCTTGGTGTTGTTAAAGATCATTACATCCCCTTCGTCAAAATACTCAAGGACATCAATAAACTTCTTATGTTCTATCTCACCAGTTTCCCGATGGACAACCATCAAACGGGAATCATGCCGCTCCGGAGTCGGATATTGGGCAATTAGTGTCTCAGGAAGTTCGAAGTTGAAATGAGAAAGTTTTGTTCTCATTGGCAGTTGTTTACGAAAATAAGAGCGCAAAGATAATAATAAAAACGCCGCTTTTTTCGGTATGATGGCGTGAATATACATAAATATCCAGCATTGAACGTGCAATTCGAAATTGGGCGAATTCGCAGAATTTTTAGGTCCGTTCATCGATAATTCCCTTCGGCCTGACGGATATTGATTAGCTTCGTTCTCGTCCTGATCGCCCAAATCACCCTACTGTTATGCGTATTCTGCTAAAGATCATCCTCGAGAGCATCCGTCAGGCTTTGCAACAACTGCGCGGCAATAAACTTCGGAGCTTCCTTTCCCTTCTCGGTATCTCCATCGGTATCTTCTGTATTATCGGTGTATTATCGGCTGTTGATTCCCTGGAAGACAACATCCGGGGTAGCATGGAAAAGTTAGGCAATGATGTGATCTATGTGCAGAAATGGCCTTGGGCTGACCATGGCGATGACTGGTGGGAATTCTTCCGCCGCCCTCACCCAAAGTTTGCTGAATACGAATTGGTTCGAGACCGCGTCCGTTCCGCGGATATGGCCACTTTCTTCATTGGCGTTGGGCAACGGACACTCAAGTGGAACGAGCGCAGCGTGGAAGATGCCTTCCTTTGCGGAACATCTCAGGAGTTTGATCAGATGTTCCAATTAGGTTATCATCGAGGCCGGTTCTTTAGCCCGGCCGAATACCACTATGGAGCAAATAAGGTCGTTTTGGGGTATACGGTGGCAGAGGCATTATTCGAAGGGATTGAACCGGTGGGCAAGACCGTGAAATTGCAGGGAGAGAATTTTGAGGTAATTGGCGTTTTGGAATCAGCCGGAGATGAATTGATCAATCCGCTGGATTTTGATGAAGCCATCATTGTCTCCTACACCAAGGTTCGCAGCCTGACCAATGTTCGCAATCGACACGCTGACACCTTTATCGCCATCAAGGCAGCAGAAAACACCAACTTAGAACAATTAAAAGATGAAGTGCGTGGCTATGTAAGATCTAGCCGTCGCTTGAAACCACGTCAAGAAGACACCTTCTCCTTTAACGAATTGTCCATGGTGTCAGAAGCTTTCGATAGTTTTTTTGGCGTCCTTAATCTGCTAGGCTTCGTTATTGGTGTCTTCTCCATACTTGTTGGAGGAGTGAGTGTCGCTAATATCATGTTCGTATCCGTTAAGGAACGAACCAATATCATTGGCATTAAGAAGGCACTTGGGGCGAAATCACATATTATCCTGCAGGAATTCTTGATTGAGGCTATTATCCTCTGCCTGTTGGGAGGAGCCGTAGGAATCTTCCTGATTGCCATGATTCTAAAAGGCCTGACTGCCGGGATAGGGTTCCCACTCTATATCGATTTTGGGAATGTCATGTTGGGTTGTGGTGTATCCGTGCTTATTGGGGTAATTGCGGGCTTCATCCCTGCGTATCAGGCCAGTCGCCTTGATCCGGTGGAAGCCATGCGCCAATAGTAGATCTTCTCGTTTAGTAATCTTTTAGGAGTAGTTGGACTCGCTCAGGTAGCGTGGAGATCGACTCTGGGTTGTACTGCTCCAAGAGAAGGTCGGTTAGACGTTCAAATTGCCACTCCAATCGATTTTCATCTGGCCAATGCTGAAAAATTAGAACGGAATCAGGATTGAAGTTCTCGACATAATCCGGAGGATAAGCCATATCGAGGCTGTTGTTGATACCCGAGCCCAGGAGTTGAATGCCTTCAGGCGTGGTGAATGAAAATTCCTTGGCTTTCATGCCATAATCGCCACTAATCGCAATAACGGATACCCCACGCTCTTTTACGGCTACGAGCCGCGGATACAATTCGGCGGTCAAATCTGAAATCGAATCGCATGTACTGCGGATCGGTCGCCCGCTGACGTTTCCGGGGTCAATGAACTCATTCTTATCGTTGACCTTTAGCTCATTAAATAAACTATGGTGATGCAATAAGAGGAGGTGTGAAGCCTCCTTAATGGTGTCTGTTAGTTGCTTAAGCCACTCCATTTGAGCCTGCTTACGTTCGCAATCCTTCTGAGGCGGAGCCCAGTTTTGATGCCAAAACAAGTTAGTGTTCAAAACTGCTATACAGATACCCTGGTGATAGCTTAGATAATAATCAGGGCGCCTGGTGTGCCTGGTGATCAGGCTAATATCACCTTCTAAGAGGTCGTGATTACCTAGGGTCCAGTGTGTTGTCGTACTAGCAAGGTCAAATAGAGAATCTAGGTATTGGATCGTGCCTGCTTGCTTGCTAGAACGGGCGCAGATATCTCCTCCAAGCCAAATGCCGCTATAGGTGTTTAGTGGTAAATAAGGGAGCCTGGGATCAACTCGATTTTCGACTAGCCAATCATATCCATGTCCGATAAAAAGATATTCCTCGGGCTCGGTAGGAGGTGTATGACAGCTCATACAGCTAAGTACCAGAAAGATGAAGAAGCTCCATCTTTGGCGGTGCAATGCCATCTTTAAGTTGGGTTGTTGCCAAGTTCCTGGGTCATCTGCTCCAATTCATTTTGCAAATGAATGACGTCATCTAAATCATCTGAGCGTTGCATTCGAAGCGAAAGCTCTTCCAGTGTATCCAGGTATACGGATTCGCGTTCAACATTCCAGCGCAGGTTTTCCATGTCTGCAATATCCTCAAAATGTTTTTCGCGCAGGTTTTCTAATTCTTGCTTTTTCGCTTCGAGGTCTTGTAGTAAGTGATGCTGCTGCAAAAGCGTTTGCAGTTTTTCGGCACAATCACGAAAGAAGGTGATTTTGGTGGTGCGAAGCTTCAGTTCCTGTTCAAATCCACGCATTAATGCTTTGGTCTCTTCAACCATGATTGGTGAATGCTGTACAGCTTTGCGTAGTTGTTCTTTGAGCTGTTTTATACTGGCTTCAATCTTAGTTTTTTCGCTTTCATGGCGCTCAATTTGCTCTCCGCACTCCTGTTGGCGGGCTTCCATTTGCCCGGCGGTAGTCTTAGCATAAGCTCTTTGCTTCTTCCGATACAGGAGGTTGCTTCGAAGAGAAAGGAAACCCAGGACCAGGCTCAAACCGAGCAAGACCAATAGGAGAGCTATCCTCAAGGTAGGAGGGAGCACTCGAAGCAAAAAGGAAAGGGAGAGTAATACAATTCCCCCAATGATACTAAGTCGAATAAGATCTATGCCCTTCACCTTTCAAATGTAAGGAATGTTGAAATACTATGCTACACCAAACGCTACCAATTCAACACTTACTGAATTCACAAGTTCAGTAAGGCCATCACTATGGGAAAGGATTGTATTTTAGCGGCAAATACCGCCGAATGGACTTTCTTCAGCAGATACAAGAACGGTACATTCAGGAATTTTCCAATAACGTCCCCTTAGGCGAGTTCCTGATTAACTTATTGGTTGCTACGATGTTGGCTACGATGTTGCGATTGTTTTATATCCATTTTGGCAATGCTATTTCCAATCGTCGTCGTTTCGCCTCAAACTTTTTACCACTTGCTTTAGGTACTTTTCTTGTTATCATGATTGTCAAATCTTCTATTGCGCTATCGCTGGGCCTGGTGGGCGCCTTGTCGATTGTCCGTTTTAGGGCAGCGATTAAGGACCCAGAGGAGCTGGTGTATCTCTTCATGGTGATCGGTATCGGTTTAGCTTGTGGAGCGAATCAGCCATTGCTGGCTATTATCGCCCTGTTGGTGATTCTATTGATCATGTGGATGAGTAAACAACTCACCGGGGAGGTAACCAAAGGACAATCCGGCCGGTTATTTGTGAATATCACCACCGATATCAGCGACCTGGAGCAGGTGACGGCGGTGTTGGTCAACCATTTGCCCTATGTGGAATTAAAGCGTATGGACACTTTAGAGAAGGGCTTAGAGTTGTCATTCATTGCTAGAGCAGATTCCACAGAACAACTAAATGCGCTTCAATTGGCGGTGCGTAAACTGTCTGATAATACCCGCATGTCGCTCCTGGAACAACCTGATCTGATCGTTTAGCGCCATTTTAAGTAAGGATTATGTTATTAACCCCGCAGACGAATCGAAACCCTCTCCGCAGGGAACGTAGCATGCTGGCTTTGCTGTTGTTACTAGCGGGGCTGTTGGTGCTGGCCTTATGGTTGTTTGGCGGACCCGGAACGGCGCGGAAGGCGGGCCCCGATCTCATCGCATGTAATGCGGAGCGGATACAAGGGAACCACTTCGTGCAAAATGATTATCGCTTTGACGGAGGGGAGTGGCAAAGTCGGGAGCAAGCTCGCTCTGGTCGGTTTAGCCTTCGTCTTCCTCAGCAGAGCACGCCCGCGTTTGGCTTTGGTATCGATTTAGAAGGGATACAAGCCGGTGAGGTCTACGAAGTAACCATTTGGCGATATGGCGATCCACAAGGTGGCGGGCGCTTAGCCGTTCAAGGTAAAGAGCCTCAAGGATTTTATCTGGAGACAGGAGAAGCTGTTCGTACAGACGATGACGGCTGGTCATCCTTGCAGCTTCGCTTCCACATCCCATTCGAAAGCTCACCCTCCTTGCTGGAAGTTTATGTTTATAGCGACGGAACGCTGCCTGTTTTTTTTGATGATCTGCAAATCGAAAAAGTAGATCTCTGGGAAGCGCAGGCTTTTCAGCCAAGCCAGCTTTATCTGGAGGTAGGCAGCAGGGCAATGGAACGACTGAGCACGAAGCGGGACGAAGCTTTGCGGACGGGGCTACTTCAAACGAATAACGAAGATTGGGTGGAAGGCCGAATCCTGGAAGATGGAGCCGAAATTCCAGTCAAGTTGAGGTTGAAAGGGGATTGGCTCGATCATCTTCGAGGAAATAAATGGTCGTTTCGCGTCAAGACGAAGGATCCCTTTGCCTGGCGCCGATTAAAGGTGTTCAGCCTGCATACTCCTGCTGCCCGCTTTCATTTACATGAATGGTTGTTGCACCAATGGTGGCGGCAGGAAGATGTACTAACGCCGCGATATGACTTTGTTGAGCTGATCTTGAACGGCGAATCATTGGGCATTTATGCGTTTGAAGAGCACTTTGAAAAAGAGTTACTTGAGTCTCAGGAGCGGCGAGAAGGGCCTATAGTACGCCTGGCTGAAGACGGCTTTTGGGCGGGGATGGCCCGTCAATTAAGCCATCATGGGTTTATTCGCCCGGGGAGTGGTCATAGTGCTCAGGCTCCGGCCAATGCACCCGTCGAAGCGTTTAATCAAGATGACCTAGCGATTGATACCACCTTGGCCGGACCATTGCGACAGGCGCAACGACTTTTACAGCAGTTTCGCGATGGTACTTACCCTCCTGCGGAGATATTTGACCTGGATCGCCTGGCTGCTTACTACGCTATCAGCGATCTGTTGAATGCTTATCACGGCGTGGTTTGGCACAATCAGCGATTTTATTACAATCCGATTAACGGGCGATTGGAGCCCATTGGCTTCGACGGCTTTGGCGATCATGTTCCTGCTCGTTATGATTTTTTACTGGAAGGAGCACTGCATCCGCAGCAAAGGAGAACCGAGTCATTGTATGGGTTGCTCCTCCAGGATACCAGTTTTGTAGCGAAGTATGTTGCCGCTTTGGAGCGCTTATCAAGAGACTCGTATTGGGAGCAGTTTTGGCAAGAGCAAGAAGAGGCCTGGACAGCGCGTTTAAGCTGGGTACAGTTAGAATTCCCTGATTATCAACCAGGTATTGAAGAAATTAGGAAAGAGATAGCTTTCGTCCGTTCGCACCTTCTTCCTTTTGCGGAGAATAGCCTTCGAACCTATGCTGCTGGGGGGGATTTGTTGCTCGTAGCTAATTCTCATAGTATTCCTATACGCCTTTTGGGTGCCGGCAATACGGCGGGCTTCATGTCAGTTACACTTGATGAACCGATCTATTTGCCAGGGCAACCTCCCCGCAAATTGTGGTCGCGATGGGAACGCGACAGTGTCATTTTTCCGCTCGCACCAATTCATTTTATTGATCAGCAAGCGCTAGTCGATCAAGCAACGCCTCACTTTGAACGTGTGCAAGTACCCAGAGCTACCAACTATCTGTTTTTCCAGGTTCCAGGGCTTGATACTATATTGAGTACAGTGATTCGCCGCTTACCCCCACCTGATGGGTTGGCTACTGTACAGACTTTTCGCACGGCCAGCGAACCAGAGGGTTTTCCTGCCTTTCACTGGGAAGGACAAGTGATTCGGATACCAGCAGGAAGGCACCAATTGGATCGAGATCTAATTATCGGTAAGGATCAGGAACTTTGGATACAAGCGGGAGCAGAATTGGATCTACTGGATGGCTCAGCCATAATTAGCTACGGCCCGGTAAAGGCGGAAGGAGAGGAAGGCCTTCCAATTCTAGTTACCTCATCAGATCGTACAGGTCAAGGTTTACAAGTGCTGGAGGCTGATAATGCATCTGTCTTAAAGCGGGTGATCTTTCAACAGCTGCGTGCGTTGGATCGGCGTGATTGGCGATTGACAGGGGCCGTTACTTTCTATGCTTCTTCTGCGGAATTAACGGATTGCTTGTTTCAGGATATGGCGAGTGAAGATGCACTAAATATGGTGCGCTGCGAATTTAGAATGGAGGGCTGCCACATTCGCCGGACCGCTTCGGATGGCCTTGATGCCGATTTTTGTAAGGGAGTCATCAAGAATAGCGTATTTGAGGATACGACAAATGACGGCCTCGATTTCTCAGGGAGCATCATTACCGTGGAGCAGTGTGTTATGCAAAGAAATGGCGATAAGGGGGTAAGTGTAGGGGAAGAATCCGATGTTACAGTCGTTGGTTCTGAGGTTACCGACGCTCCAATCGGATTAGCCGCAAAGGACCTGTCGGTACTGTATGTTCGCGACTTGGAGCTGAGGAATTGTGGTGTTGGCTTCGCGGCCTTTCAAAAAAAATCAGAATATGGCCCGGCCCGAATAATCGTAGAACGACTTCGAGAGGAAAATAATGAGCGGCTATACCAAATTGCGACAGGAAGTCGGCTGCAACTCGAAGATCGTATTATCAACAACTAAATATCTTATTTGATTTTACGCTAGGTACAAACTACTGGAAATAAAGGGTTTTACCTGTCGAACTTTTCCAAATCTTGCGACATTTATAAAATGCCAGTACCTTTGAAGGTATAATAGAAAACGCTTCAGCCCCAGTTAGATCATGAAATTGTTAGTATGGGATACCCCCAATTAAATTAAGAACTATGCGGTTTTCTATTCTCCTACTTATTGTTGGGCTCAGCACCAGCGCTTTTGCGCAGACCTTTCGCTGGAATCAAGAAACGCTCAGACCAGAAGTTATTTACGACAATCAACCGGCTCCAGCAGCTCAACCAGCTTCCTATAATGATGTTTCTGCTAAACAGGTGGAAGTAGGGATGGCGCTCTATTATGCTGATTACCTGGAGGGGCGGGCGACTGCTCTTGGAGAAGTCTACCAGGGCAATCAAATGACAGCTGCACATCAAAGCTTGCCGTTAGGGACGATTGTTAAAGTAACACGTTTGGATAACGGCCTGTCGACGGTGGTACGCATCAATGATCGTGGGCCTTTCTGTGAGGGCTGCGTTATTGACCTTAGTACTACTGCGGCTCAAGAAATCGACCTAATGCAGGTCGGAAGAAGCCGAGTAAGTGTACAGATCGTTGGCCAATCCGACCGTAATCCGCCAGCACCTGCTTTTGTTGCAAACAATCAGAACCTAACTGCGCGTGGTGTTCCTGCCCAGCCGCAATCTTATAATGCGGTACCCACTTCCCGGATTAATACGGAAGCTCGTTCTTCAGGGAATAACACACTGACTGCGCGTTCGCCGACGGCGAATACCAACCAAGTGAACATATTGGCTAACGCACCAAATGGTTATGCTATCCAGTTAGGCTCATATGGTGATTTTGGTAATGCCGAGCGACATGTGGTGCGCTTGCAAGAGCGTGGTTTCAATCAAATCTTCATATACCAGGAAGTGACGGATAACGGGCAGACATTGAACCGAGTGATCGTAGCGCCTTTTCGCACGAACACGGAAGCCCAGACTTATTTGAATGAACTGCAAAGTGATTATCAAATGCGTGGCTTAGTGATAAGAATACGTTAGCTTAGCATGGGTAGCAGGTAAGCTGCAGCCCAGAATCCTAAAAAAGTACCCAAGGCATTTCCCAAGGCTCCTAGGAGAACCGCCGGCAAGACTAAGTCTTTCCTACCTAGACTCCGTGCTAGGGCCAGGGCTGATGTTCCTCCACCGATATTAGCTTGAGAGGCCACCGAGGCTGCTGCAAGATCCATCTTCATGAGTCGTGCCGCCCCATAAGTGAATAGGCCGTGGAATAGTACGGTAATACTCGCCATAAGGAAGATAGTCAGTCCAAGCTGGCCAGCTGATGCTAGTGAGGCAAGGTCGCAGAATGCCCCTATTACAGCCAGAAATAGATAAACTGCAAACATTCCCAAGACTTGTGCGCCACGAAGACGCTGGGCAACAGGGAACTGAGCGATCACCAAGGCAAAGATGGTAATCAGTATAATTGACGGTACGGTAAACCCTTGCTGAGCAAACCACCCAGCCAAGGTCTCTGACAAGAGTAAAGCACCCAACCCAAGCGCTAAGACAACGCCAAGGTCGATCGGGTGTACCGATTCAGTGTCTTCCTCAATACCCAAGCTAAGTTCTCCAGCCTCTGCAGACGAGGCGTCTGTTGACCAAAACCGTAATAGTATCCGCGGAAGAGCAAGCGTGGCGATCATCCAAACGGTGGTTATCACATTGTCGACAACCACAGAGCTTCCGTATAGCGTGCCTTCTCGTACCACATCGTAATGTAATCCGACGGCGTTGAAATTAACGCTGCCGCCGGTGTAGGTGCCGACAAACATCCCTCCAAGAGCCGCATACAGATCTCCAATCTTGGCAGCTGCCCCTGTCCACCAAAAGCCCAAAACGACGCCAAAGGTGGTGCCTAATGAACCAATAAGGAATAGCACAATTAGTGGAATGCCGGCTTGCAATACTTGCCGTAGGTTGACTTGCAGTAGAAGCCAGAAGATGGAAATAGGTGCTACATAGGCGAGAATGGCATCATATACGGCTGTGGGGCGCTCAGCTGAAGAGCCAGCTGGCAAAAGGCCAATATTCGCTACCACTGCGGTCATCACAATTACCAATAAGGCAGTGCCGAAATGGCGTAAGGCAGTTCGCCGAACAAGCCATTCTGAGGATGCGACGATCAGGCAAAGGCCAGCAAGAATATATAGGCCGTTATCGGTCATAAGTAATTTGATTTTTGAACTCTTCTGTACTAGCAGGCACAGTAATACCAATATCGTAGTTCAGCCTCAAGCTCATCTAGATAAGCGAGAATCGCCTCCTGGCCAACTATTCGAGTCGTACCATCTTCAAGGAATACTTGCGATTGAGCTGATTCTTCCTTGGTAGCAAAGGCAAGGGAGAGCTCCTTAAGCCGATCAATGATGACTTGATGCGCGGGTTCACCTGCGGTGACAGTTAGGGTAATCATAGGACTAACTTAACGATGCTTGGTGCTGGCACAAAGCCGGGCTGAAAGCTTGATCAGGCCCATTATCTGATGCTGTGGGGCCATCGACCATACTTCATTCGGAGGATTTAATAAATCATCAATTAGGAAAGAATTATTTAGTTGGTAGTAGGTAATCCAGTCCTGTCGATTGGCCGCGGCATATTGCGCAAACACATGTTGATACCCATCGCAGGCATCCAATGGCACGACGCTGTCTTCGCAAAATTCCGGGATAGGAGCGTCGTTCATAACATTCTGAATGTTGGCCAGGACATTGATGAAGGTCTCTTTGTAGTAGTACCGGAATTCCCGCCAGAAATCTTTGGCAATGGGTAATTCGGCAGCTGTGCTATAAGTAGCCAGGATGGCTAGTGACCCCCCCACGGATGACAGCCTGCAGCGGTTAGTTGCTGTAAAGCCTGCGCAAGGAAGTTTAGTGTCTTCATAGCGCAATTCCTTTTCGATATAGTGCATCCAATCTTCACTCGCAGCTTGACTTAATTCCTCTGCGTAATATTGATCGTAGAGGTAAAGCGCATAGAGGGCCGCGGCATTATCCTGAGGACGGAGGGCTGAGTCTCCCGGGCGTGAAGCCAAATGCTTGTAGCGCGATCGAGTGATGCCGGCAGCCAGGAATCGGCAGATTCTTGTTAGGTGGTCTCCATATTGTTCATCTAAGGTCAAGGCTTGGTAATTGGCCAGAACGATGGCCGCATGAGAGAGGAAAAAAGCTTGCTGCTCCCAGTCTGAGCGTAAATTCCAAGCAGGGAATTGCTCTTCATCGGCGACATAAGCAGCCATCCAGGCCACTTGCTGATTGATCAATGCCTTGTCATCTGGTTCAATAGTAGCCATTTGCCTCAGACCAGAACTAGCTAAGCTAGCCAACAATAGACCCTGCTCCTTGAAATCTTCTTGCTGATAGAGAAACTGCTGGAGTGTTGTATCGCTTAAGCCGTATTGTACCTGTCGGTAAAGGGCATTGCGTTGCCCGCCACTCATTTCAATAAGCCATAGGGCGAGCAGGAAAAGACTGACAACCAAGCCAGTGATCCAGAGGCCAAGAGTAGCTTTAGGAAATCGCTTTCGCAAAAGATAGGCGAGTAAGAAAAACAACCCGGCCCCGAACAACAGAATAACTAATAAGGCGAGTACCCGCATAATTGACAAAAAATGCTGCAAGCAAGATAGGCATTATTTTCACTCATAGAATGCGTGTGTGCTTTAGGAAGTTAAAATTTTTAGAATGCATAGGGGTAAGTGTGAGATGCGCTCATCCATGCTTTGAAATCAATACCCAACTTTATGAAAACCACCCGACTTAGCTGCACCATGGTGCAGCCCAACTTCTTATTGCCTGTGCTTATCCTCTTGTTGAGCTTGAACATAGCCAGAGCGCAAGACCGCCCGACTCAGGTAATAAAAGGGACGATTGTTGATCAAGAATCAGAACAACCTATTATTGGTGCAAACATTATTTTGCCTAATTCAGATCCCTTTCTGGGAGCATCCACTGATGAAAATGGACGATTTCGGATTGAAAATGTACCACTTGGTCGCCACAATTTAGCCCTAACCTGCATTGGATATGAAGATGCTCAATTGTCGGAACTCGAAGTAGGTTCTGGCAAAGAAGTCATCCTGAATCTCAGAATGACCGAATCCTTAATCCAAATGGAGGCCGTTGTAGTGCGGGGTGAGCGCCTCAATGGCACGCCCAATAATGAAATGGCTAGTGTAAGTGCTCGGTCATTTACAGTAGAGCAAACCAAGCGCTATGCGGCCAGTGTGAATGACCCCGCACGAATGGCACTTTCTTTCGCTGGTGTAACCAGTAATGATGATGGTGAAAATCAGATTATCATTCGCGGAAATAGCCCAAGGGGCGTCTTGTGGCGGATGGAAGGAATTGAGATTCCCAATCCCAACCACTTTGCCCAGAATGGGGCTTCTGGCGGCGCTATAAGCGCCCTAAGTGTAAACGTTCTAGCCAATTCTGATTTTATGACCGGAGCATTCCCTGCCGAGTATGGTAATGCTTCGTCGGGAGTATTTGACTTGCGTATGCGAGCAGGAAATAATGAGAAGCGGGAGTATGCTTTTCAAGCAGGCTTGCTAGGTTTAGACGCAGCTGCAGAAGGGCCGATCGGGCCGGCAGGTGGGGCGTCCTACCTAGCTAATTATCGCTATTCCACCCTGTCTCTTCTGGGCGAGTTAGGTGTTTTTCCGACTGATGGAGAACAAACGACTTTTCAGGACGCAGCATTTAAAGTACACGTCCCGCTTGCCGGAAACAACTTCCTGTCTGTGTGGGGTTTAGGTGGCTTGAGCCGGCAAGAATTTCAAGAAGAAGGCTCTGGCTACGATTATTATTCTGATCGAGGCATGACCGGGCTTAATTACCGGCGGTTTCTCGGGGAAGATGCTTATCTCGAAACCATCCTGAGCTACTCCATTGACCGGCAAGGAGAGGATTACCATGATATTGAAGATGCAATTGTATTTCGGGAAAACTATACTAATGAAGCGTTCCGGGCAAGTGTGTTGTACAATCGAAAAATCGATTCCCGACACACGATTCGCATCGGAGCTGTAGGGCATCGCTTGGCTTACGACCTGTTCCAGGAGGTTGATGATGCCGGAGAGGTCAATCGGTATCTCGACGAAAAAGGAAACACCTTCCTGGCGCAGGCCTACGGACAATGGAAGTATCGCCTTCGTTCTAACCTGAGCCTGAACGCTGGTATTCACAGCTCTATGTTGAGTTTGAATAATCAAGTTACCGTAGAACCAAGAGTTGGAATGCGCTGGAACTATAGAGCGGGGAGTGTTCTAACGATGGGGGCGGGCCTTCATAGTCGCTTAGATCCATTGCCTGTTTATTTCGCTAGGGTAGAAGAAGCTGACCGGACAACGCAGCCAAATCAGGATTTGGCTATCAGTAAAGCGGCACATTTTGTAATTGGCCATGAATGGAGGTTTGCGCCGCAATGGCGTTTGCAAACGGAGCTGTACTACCAACACTTGTATGATATTCCTATCGGTACACCGACCACCGACGACCCATTCTTGCTTTCGCAATCTTGGCTGAATGCGGAATCGGGCTTTGTCGCAGATTCTTTGGTGAGTGACGGTACCGGCCGTAACTATGGTATCGAAATCACGGTGGAGAAATTCTTCACAAATGGCTGGTATGCGTTAAGCACTACTTCGCTCTACCGTTCGCTGTATACTGCGCGAGACGGCGTGGAGCGCAGTACACGATTTGATGGTGGGTTTGTTCAAAACCTTCTACTTGGGAAAGAATGGACAGTGGGACGTCGTGGCAAGAATCTGTTTGGTGCCAACATACGGACGATCGTAGCCGGTGGCAACCGCTATACGCCGATTGATTTGGAGCAATCGTTGATAGAAGATGGTACCGAGCGCATCTGGTCAAGGGCTTACGATGAGCAATTGCCTGTCTACTTCCGAGCCGATGTTCGCATTAGTTATCGGATGAACAAGGCGAAAACGAGTTCCGTGATCTCATTGGACATCCAGAATGTGGCCAACCGCGAGAATGTATTCAACCGCTACTACGACAGCGATGAAAATAAGATCATTGATGCCACCCAGCTTGGGTTGATCCCGATTCTAAACTATCGACTAGAATTCTAGTCAAAACCGCATAATAATTGGGTGTTGGAAGAGGTTTGAAGCAATTGCGCTACGGCATTGCTTCTTCCTCTTCTTTTTCTCGATTAGCCATCGATTCCATATAGCGATTGAGGCGTTCCATCGGTTTCACCACCGCAACGCGCCCAGAACGAACGAAACCATAGATGTTCCCAATCTCTTTAAGTTCGTTGAGTAAGGCTTCGGTTTCGTGCTCGTGGCCTGTTTTTTCGATCACTACATATTCTGGCTCGATCACCAGGATTCGGGCATTGTGTGATCGGACCAATCGTTCTACTTTGGTGCCGTCACTAAACATCGTCGTAGGTACTTTGTAGAGCCCCACTTCCTGATACACGATTTCGTGGCGCTCGTAATAGAACGCTTTCAAGATGTCGACCTGCTTATCCAGTTGTGCGACTAATTTCTGGACCATTTCTTCGCTGGTCATCACTACAATAGTAAATCGATGAATCCCATCAATCGAAGATTTACTGGTTGTCAGACTTTCAATATTGATATGGCGGCGTGTGAATATAGAGACAACTCTAGATAACATGCCGGAGAAATGCTCGGTAAAGACCGTGATTGTATAATCGTTTGTTGCGCTCATGGTTGACTTCAGTTTGGAGAAGCTTAGCAATAAGGTTGAAGGAAAGCTGGCTATACTACCAAATTACTCCAGTACAATTTCATCCACAGCCTTTCCTGAAGGGACCATTGGGAATACATTTTCCTCTGTGGCCACACGGACGTGGAGTAAATATGGGCCATCGTGGGCCAGCATTTCAGCAACAGCTCCATCGATTTCGTCTGGGTTATCGATGACTTTTCCTGGGACCCCAAAGCCTTCAGCAATTTTGAGGAAATCTGGATTTTGTAGAGCTACCGATGAGTAGCGACGGTCAAAGAATAGCTGTTGCCACTGGCGTACCATGCCGAGGTAGTTATTGTCCAGCAGGACAATCTTGACACCTACATTCCACTGGGAACAAAGACCGAGCTCTTGCAAGGTCATTTGAAAGCCGCCATCGCCGATGAATGTTACGACTTCCTTATCCGGTTGGGCATATTTTGCGCCGAAGCCAGCGGGCAAACCAAAGCCCATAGTGCCGGCTCCACCGGAGGATACCCATTGATTGGTTCCTCCGTATTCATAGTAGCGAGCGGCCATCATTTGGTGTTGCCCAACATCTGTTGCGACTATAGCCTGACCGTTCGTTTGGTCACTTACAGCCTTGACCACCATGCCCATGCGAATCTCGCCGTCATCGGTAGGCGACATAGCTTTTTGCACGACCTTTTCCTCCTCGACTCGTTGGCATTCATAGAAGGTTTCTACCCATTCTGGATAACTCTTCTCCTCAACGAGCGGAAGTAAGGCCTCCAGTGCTTTTTTAGCATCTGCTAAGAGCGGGTAATGGGCAAATACATTCTTGCTAACCTCGGAGGGGTCAATTTCTATGTGAACGACCTTGGCTTGGCGAGCATATTTACTAAGATTGCCGGTCACCCGATCATCAAAGCGCATGCCGATGGCAATGAGGACATCACATTCATTTTGCTTGATATTTGGGCCATAATTGCCGTGCATGCCTAACATTCCCATATTCAGCGGATGCTTAGAAGGGAGGTTCCCTAAACCGTGAATGGTACACCCGATCGGAATGCCTGTCTTTTCAACAAAGGCCTGGAAGGCTTTCTCGGCGCCCGCGATTTGAATGCCATGGCCCGCAAGGATAAATGGTTTCTTGGCGCCGTTGATGGCTTCAGCTACTTGCTGCAAGGCATCTTTGTCGATTTTGGGATTAGGATGGTAACTTCTGATATGAGGGCGTCGCTGATAGGAAAAGTCAAATTCAGCAAACTGTGCATCCTTGGTGATATCGATAACTACGGGGCCGGGGCGGCCTGAGTTGGCGATATAGAACGCTTTGGCAAAAACGAACGGAATCTCTTCCGCTTTGGTGATCTGGTAATTCCACTTAGTGAGCGGCATCGTACAATTAATCACGTCAGTTTCCTGGAA
>SPJK01011514.1_pt1 | contig 18408 bp, 14 predicted proteins | sample 3741771 | NCBI WGS metagenome assembly SPJK01 (sample SAMN10925997, study PRJNA522277) | cold seep metagenome | isolation source: Elba SIP-enriched marine methane seep metagenome, extraction at timepoint T2 | place: Italy: coast of Elba, Mediterranean Sea
GGAGGCGCCAACAAAACTAACGAAAGAAGATGTGGCGCGGTGATCAGCTACAACCTTGGCTGGCTTCGCCAAGCAGAAAACAGCTATTTAGGCTATTCAAAAGAAGCGGTAGCCCGCATGCCAGAACGCCTTCGCCATTTATTAGGCTACTTTGTACATCAACCCAATTTGGGTTCAGTAAACGGCATAGACCCTTATGATTATTTTCTTAATGGGAAAAACGAAAACCAGTTTACAGAATTCATCCCCGAAATGTTTCAACCACTCCTGGAAGAATATGTGGATCAGCAAAAGCGTTTAAACTAAGCACTTGCCTTCACTCAGCCACTCATGTTGACTAAAGTTTCAGTCTGCATGAGTGGTGTTTTTTCATCACCTCTAAGGTCGCCACCCCATTTAACAAAGGAGTTAAGGTAATATTTTAAGTTTGGGGCATAGCCAAAACAGAGCCTGATACTCTCTGGCATATAGAACATACAAAACAAATGGTGCGGAAGGAGAGACTCGAACTCTCACACCTCGCGGCGCTGGAACCTAAATCCAGTGCGTCTACCAATTCCGCCACTCCCGCATTGTGATCACAGATGACAGTTTGATACTGCTCTGTTCGATAGAGGCAGCATTATAGCCTAAGCATTTTATTTTTTGTAGTCATTTCTTTAAAAATATTTTCTTGCTCGATTCAACATTAAAACCAAAACAACATTGGAACAATTTGTTTACTTGGTCATTGCTTTGCAGTATCTTTTTAGTAAAATAGACAACAGTTTATAATGATGACTTCATTAAAAGGTTAACAACAATATTATGACGAATTCTATTACTCCTCCTGAAATCGATTTAATCAGCAGTGAAGTTGAGCTACTGATGCGTGAACGCAATCACCTATTAAAAGTAGCGGGTGCCGCAGCAGGCCTGATTGCAGAGCTCAAAACTTCTGATTTGCCTATTGGAACAATTGAGGCAGCTGACGTACTAGCCACCCAGGTAAACGGCCTTAGTGAAGAAACATTGCAAGATGCGCTGGCATCTGTACATGCAGTGATTGTCGATTAATCCAAGTCTCTTATGACTGTTCACCAACAGTCAATTTGTTATACACTAGCACGACCACACAACAATGATAATAGACAAATGTGTCAGTCATGCGCCTAGCATTTCGTATTAACACCCATCATCGATGTTTATGCAGAATACTGCTGCTTTGTAGCATGTTGCCAGCTTGCAGCCTGCAAACCTACACGCCTGCTCCGCTGGAGTTAGAAAAGCAAGTTTCTGCATACAACCATCGAAACTTACAATCACCAGAACTACGCGCTTTTTTAAGCTTGCACCAAGAGGAAGCGCCAACAACTGAGCAAGCCTGGCAATTACCAGCATTAATTCATAGTGCCCTCTTTTTGCACCCAGACCTGGCATTGGCTAAAGCTTCTTACCGTACAACCCAATTGCAACTTGCGCAAGGCCAACTCAAGCCACTGCCAAGCATCAGCTCGCAGATAGCGCGTAGCAACCGCGCTAATGGCGACATTGATCCATTTGGCCTATCCTTAAGTATTGATTTACCGATTCAGACCAATGATAAGCAAGCCATTCGCGTGGCCAAGCTGTCACATTTGTCTGAGGTTGCAAAACTGGATGTCGCTCAAACGGCCTGGAACATTCGTACTGGCGTCATGCAATCGGCCTTGGCACTTTACCAACAAAACCGGCAAACAGCGCTATTAAATAAAGAAACTACCATTCGGCAAAAAGTTGTCCAATTATTAGAAAAAAGAGTGACCTACGGTGAGGCAAGCAACCTGTCATTACATCAAGCACAACAAGCACTTACAAAAACACAACATCAGCTACAGGCTGCACAACAAAGCTTGACGCCAATCAGAGCCAAGCTGGCAAAACACATTGGCGTGGGTGTCAATGCGACAACCGACATCATGGTCGATGACCAATATTTTGATGACGCACTCCACTCTGGTTCTGTTGCTGACTTTACAAAAAACAATACACAACGATCCGCAATGATCAATCACCTTGCCTTGCGCAAAGCACTGCTGAAATACGCCGTAGCCGAACAGGCGGTAAAACTAGAGTATGCCAAACAAATTCCAGACATCGTACTCAGCCCGGGTTATGCGTTTGAATTTGGTGACAGTGTCTGGTCATTGGGCTTTAACAGTCTGATGACGCTTTTACAGAAAAATAAAGTCGGTATTGCAAATGCAAAACAACTCCGCACTACAGAAGTAGCACAATTTGAAGCCATTCAACACAAGGTGCTCAGCACTGCACAAGTAGCACTGGCTGAGTATCAAGCCGCAAGTGCACAACGCAATGCGCACAACGCCACCATTAAAGCCAGTCAAGAGCAAGCTTTGCGCATGCAAAAGCAATTTGATGCCGGACTCATTGGTCGCTTGGCACTGACATTGAGTGAGCTGAATATGATCCAAGTTGAACAAACAATGTTATCGCTCGAACATGCACTATTATCAGCCATGCTACGCTTAGAAGCTGCCATGCAAAGCCCTATTATCACAACCGACGAACCATTTCAGTCAATCGAATCATTGTCACAAATGAGTAAGAGCGCACTATGAACCGGAAACTAGCCATCATCATCTTTTTGCAAGCCATTATTATCGTCACCTTGTTTGGCATGTTGGTTTTTTATGGGAAGGATGAGTACGAGACCTTTATCCAATCAGCTGAAGAAGAAGAAATTGAAACACCTGACCATATCACGTATGTTGAAGGCAAAACGATCATCGAAGTCAATGCAGCTACACAGCAGCAAAGTGCCATTATTACCACCCCACTACAGGCGACAAGCTTTCAAGAGAATATTTTAAGTTATGGCAAGGTACTGAGCATTGCACACTTAGTTGATTTACGTACCCAATACCTGACGATCCTGGCAGACACACAAATTCATGAACAAGCCGTGTTGGCCAAGCAACAAGAATATGACCGTCTGTATGCGCTTAATCAGGACGATAAAAACGTTGCTGACAAACTAGTCATTCAAGCCAAACAAGCGCTCAATGCCGAACAAACCAAGCTAACGGTTGTGCGCAGTAAAGCCCAGCACATGGTCGATAATATGCGCCAACGCTGGGGCAATCGATTAGCGGCCCTTGCCACGCAAACAAAATCACCAACATTAGACCGCTTGATACAAAACGAAACCGTCCTAATTGAAGTTACACTGCCATTTAAAGCACACCGACCCCAAGCCGGTTCGAACATTACGCTGGCACCCACTTCTGCTCTTCAAAAGACGTTTAAGGCCGCCTATTTGTCTGCAGCCCCAGGCAATAGCAACCAATCAATGCAGGGCAAGACCTACTTTTATTTAGCCTCTGCCACCTTTTTGAGAGCAGACATGCCGCTAAAAGTCCTGGACTACACCACACTAGGACAAGCCGCAGAAGGCGTTTTCATACCCAATAAAGCGGTCGTCTGGTACGCAGGAAAACCATGGGTATATCAAAAAACCAATGACACGACCTTTATGCGCCTGCCAATCAATAATGATACAGAGATTGATGATGGCTGGTTCTACCAAGGCAGCTTGCACGCCAATGACGAAATTGTCACTAGTGGCGCGCAATTACTATTATCCGAAGAGTTTAAATACCAGATTACCAACGAAAATGATGACTAAACCTAGTGAAGTGAAAAGGAATCGACAGCGATGATGTCAGCATTAGTCAAATTTTCCATTCGCTATAGCGGTGCGGTCATTGGCTTGTGCACCTTGATGGTGTTGTATGGTCTGTATGTTCTATCGCACAGCAATCTGGATGTTTTTCCAGAATTCTCTCCCAATCAATTAGTGATCCAAACAGAATCACCTGGCCTATCTGCCGAGCTGGTCGAAACACTGGTCTCACAACCGATTGAAGCCAGCATTGGCGGTGCCATTGGCGTTAAGAACATCCGCTCGCAGTCGATCCCAGGGTTGTCGATTGTGACAGTCATTTTTAACGAAGAGACTGATATTTACCGCAACCGCCAAGTCGTATCAGAGCGACTCTCCACCCTAAGCAACCGTATGCCGCCAGGGGTTGTGCCCAATATCACCCCGCTCACCTCATCAGCTAGTACGATCCTGGGCTTTGGGCTAACGTCGACGGCACGCAATCTGACCGAGATTCGTACTTTAGTTGATTTCACCATCGTGCCACATTTAATGGGCGTACCAGGCGTCGCTGATGTCAATGTATTTGGCGGCAAGGTTCGCGAATTACAAATCGCCGTACTACCTGAAAAAATGATCGAGTACGGCATTTCAATCCTGGATATTGAAAACGCCGTCAACAAAGCCACAGGTATTCGCCCCAATGGTTTTTTAGAAAACGAAAACCAACGCATTGTAATTAACACAGAAGGCCAAACCACGACACCTGCGCAATTGGCAAAAGCCACGCTGCGCCATCATCAAGGGCATACCATTCGCCTAGGCGATGTCGCTAATGTCATCGAAGGCTCGCAGCCATCCATCAGCTCAGCTTCCATTAATGGTGTCACTGGCGTGTATCTATCCGTACAGGGGCAACTGGGTGCTAATGCACACTCTCTCACCCGTGATATCGAAAAAGCCCTCGATGAGCTAAAGCCAATGTTGCACAACGAGGCCATCACGTTGCATGAAGGGTTGTTCCGCCCAGATAACTTTATCAATGTCGCCATCGAAGGTGTACAGACAGACATCATCATCGGTTCGATTTTGGTTATCGCCATTTTATTCCTGTTTTTATTCAACTTCCGCACAGCAGTAATCTCAGCCACGGCGATTCCACTCTCACTTCTCACGGCCATCGTCGTGCTCAACTATTACGGCGTTGGTCTCAATATCATGGTCTTAGGTGGGCTAGCCATTGCACTTGGGGAAGTGGTCGATGATGCGATTATTGATGCCGAAAATATCTTTAGACGCTTACGCGAAAACAGGCTGTTAGACAAACCTGAATCGGTTTACAAGGTCATCTACGATGCCTCGATGGAAGTACGTAACTCGGTTGTCTACGCAACATTGATTGTGGTGATTGTGTTTTTACCACTGCTCACGCTATCAGGCGTATCAGGCAAGCTCTTTGCCCCACTCGGCATGGCCTATATCACGGCAATTTTGGCCTCGCTAGTCGTCGCACTCACACTGACACCCGCATTGTGCACACTGCTACTGACCAATACCAATTTAGACACGGAAGATTCGCCGGTCATCCGCTCGCTCAAAAGCGGGTATGAAACCGTCTTAACCTCTATTGAACGCTTTCACCTGCCAGTGTTGATCAGCAGCATTTTAATCATCGGCCTGGGGTTGGCGACCCTACCCTTATTCAAAAGTCACTTTATCCCGCCACTGCACGAGGGGCATTTTATTATGCACATGACGGCAGTGCCTGGCACTGCTGAGCAGATGTCGCTGAAGCTAGGCAATAGAGTCTCAAAAGTCATTCGCGAGATTGACGGGGTTAAATCTGTCACCCAATGGGTTGGTCGCGCTCCAAATGGCGCAGATACTTTTGGCACACACTATAGCGAATTTGAGATTGAAATCGGCGCGATTTCTGGTGAAGAACAACGCCGTATCTTAAGCAGTATTCGTGAAAAAATCACAGGGGGCTTTGACGACGATGACGGTCCAGAAGAAGACGAAGATGAAATAAGCGAAGCCGATGAGGAACATGACGCTGAAAAAGACGAAGAAAACGCCAGCTTTGTTGGTGTTAACTTTGCCATTAATACCTTCTTAACCGAGCGCATTGAAGAAACCATTTCAGGCTATGCCGCCAGCATTGTGGTCAACATCTACGGTAGCAACCTTGGCACCTTGGATCAAGATGCCTATAAAGTCGTCAATATTCTGCGTGGTCTTCCTGGGGCAACGGATATACAAGTGCAATCCCCTCCTGGCACACCACAACTCGTGATACGCCTGCGACAGGACAAACTCACCCAATGGGGCATACACGCCACCGACGTGTTGGATACCGTTCGTGCCGCGTATGGCAGTTTACCAGTTACACAAGTATATGAAGGCAATCACGTCACACCAGTCACTGTCTTACTAGACCTGGATGCGCGTGACGATGTGCAAGATGCGCCGAATATTCCACTGTTTAACCCAGAAGGCAAGCGCCTAAGGCTTAAAGACGTGGCTTACCTCACTCAGGAAAATGGCCGTTCAAAAATCCTGCATGGTAATGGCAAGCGCATCCAAACCGTCACAGCCAACGTCGAAGACCGCAGCATAGACAGCTTTAATACCGACCTGCGTAAAGCCATCAAAGAGAATCTACAGCTCTCACAAGGTAGCTATTTAGAGATCACAGGCGAAGCCGAAGCCAATCAAGCTTCGCGCGAAAGCCTGATTATGCATGCATCCCTTGCGATCGTCGGTGTGTTCCTTATGCTCTACATCACGTTTGGCCGACTCAGAAATTTATTACTGACTTTCTTAAATTTGCCATTCGCCTTGATAGGCGGTGTCGTTGCAGCCATGCTAACAGGTGGCTGGATATCGATTGGTTCATTGGTTGGCTTCGTGACTTTATTTGGTATCACCTTGCGTAATTCCATCATGATGGTCTCGCACTTCCAACACCTGATTGATTACGAAGGCTATGAATGGAATCTGCAAACCTGCATCAAAGGTGCCTCAGAGCGCCTCCCATCAATCCTGATGACTGCTCTGGTCACCTCATTAGGCCTGCTACCTCTTGCCGCAGGTAGCGGAGAACCAGGCCGCGAAATCGAGGGCCCTATGGCAACGATTATTGTTGGCGGCTTGGTTACTTCTACCATATTGAATTTGCTGGTTTTACCAACAATCATGTTGCACTTTGGTCGATTTGAGAAACAAGTGAAAAGCTTTGAGTGAGCGCTCTAGACTATCTAATTGATGCTTTATTCAGATAGCAACTCATAGGGCGGCTTGCAACCCGCCGTAAACTACTTATCTCGACTCAAAAGTAGTAGCGTTAGTGGGGCGCTATAGTAAACGTTAGCCTCACCTTTACCAGCACTTCTATCTATGGTATCCCTACAAGCTTTAAACACTCTTCAAAAGTCACGGCCATCTCGGAAAAGGTTTCGTTAAGTTGGTCCAGCTTCTCATTATCATCCAAGTGCAGCTCTGCTAACAGCTGTTTATGTTTTTCCAGCGCGTCTAAATGTGCGTGCAGTTTTTCTTGATGTAATTGGTCTTGTGCCATGACAACCTCCTGTTTTCATCCATCAATAAATCCATCATACGCCTTAGTTTTTTACGCAGCAACCGTTGTCAATGTAAAATACACAAGTCGTGATTCAGCGGCTTTTTATAATCGAAACTACAAATATGACCTCCCTTCCCGAATTCTTTTTTTTGCTTGCCATCTCGATCATTGCGAACGGCTTTTCTGCCATTGCTGGCGGTGGCGCAGGTTTATTGCAGTTACCGATTTTAATCTTTTTAGGCCTGCCATTTAATGTGGCACTTGCCACACACAAAATCGCCTCAGTGGCTTTAGGCTTTGGTGCCAGTGCGCGTTATTATCGTGAGAATACCTTAGCCCTTGGCTTTGCTTTGTTTGTACTGGCGTTTGGCTTGCCGGGTGTCGTATTAGGGGCTAATGTGATTTTACAAGTAGACGAGAAGCTCGCCACACTTGCACTGGGGCTACTAACCATTAGCCTGGGCCTATATTCTTACTTTAAAAAAGCATTGGGTATCGACTACGCACCTAAGCACCGTAACCTGCATGGCTATATCGTTGGCGGCATAGTGATCTTTTTGGTGGGTGTCATTAACGGTTCGTTAACCTCTGGCACAGGTTTGTTTTTAACATTGTGGCTGATTCATTGGTTTGGGCTGGACTACCAACGCGCAGTGGCTAACACAATGATTTTGGTGGGCATTTTTTGGAACGCCACAGGTGCGCTTACTTTGGCCTTATTAACAGAGGTGCAATGGAGCTGGTTGGTGCCGTTGATTATCGGCGCGTTGATTGGCAGCTATCTAGGCGCGCACATTGCCGTGCTAAAAGGCAACAAACTCATCAAGCGTGTGTTTGAATTAACCACCATCGCCGTGGGTTTAAGCCTATTACTCAAAGCCTTATAAAAAAAGCCGCCTGATGATCGTTAGGCGGCTTTTTTAATTCAGCACTGTAAGCCGTTAAGCTGTGGATTTAGCGGCACGTTTACGTTCGTGCTCTAACAAGTAGCGTTTACGAATACGGATATTTTCTGGGGTAAGTTCTACCAACTCATCATCATCGATAAACTCAACCGCACTTTCTAGTGTGAGTGCAACGGGCGGTACTAAGCGCACCGCTTCGTCAGTCCCGGATGCGCGCACGTTAGTCAGCTGCTTACCTTTAACCGGGTTAACCACCAAATCATTGTCACGGCTGTGAATGCCGATCACCATGCCTTCGTATAACTTATCACCTGGGCTTGAGAACATCTTGCCGCGGTCTTGTAGTTTCCACAGTGCAAAAGCCACCGCTTCGCCATTTTCTGTTGAGATCAACACACCATTACGGCGTCCTGGTATGTCAGATTTAGTTGGTGCATATTCGTCAAACACATGTGCCATCAAGCCCGTACCACGCGTCAATGTCAAAAACTCACCTTGGAAGCCAATCAAACCACGTGCCGGGATTTTATATTCCACGCGCGTACGGCCGTTACCATCAGACTCCATATTGGTCATCTCACCTTTGCGGCGGCCTAACTCTTCCATCACCGCACCTTGTGTGTCGTCATCAACATCCACGGTTAAGGCTTCATAAGGCTCACATTGCACACCATCAATCTCTCTAAACACCACGCGTGGCTTACCTACCGCCAGCTCAAAGCCTTCACGACGCATATTCTCTAAAAGAATCGTTAGATGCAGTTCACCACGACCAGACACACGGAACACATCCGCATCATCGGTGTCCTCTACTCGAAGTGCTACGTTGGTTAATAACTCTTTTTGCAAGCGATCACGAATCTGGCGCGAAGTAATAAATTTACCTTCAGTACCGGCTAATGGTGAAGTATTCACCATAAAGTCCATGGTCAAGGTGGGTTCATCAACCCCCATGTGTGGCAACCCAACTGGGTTTTCTTTATCGCAGATGGTAAAACCAATACCGATGTCCTCGATACCAGAGATGATGATAATGTCTCCAGCTTCGGCTTCTTTTACCTCAACGCGATCAAGACCTTGAAAGCCTAAAACCTGATTAACTCGGCCTGTAGCGACTTGTTCGTCCTCACGCATCACGGCGACAGACTGACCAGGCTTAATGCGACCATTGATCACACGCCCAACACCTAAGCGGCCGGTATAAGTCGAATAATCCAATGCGGAAATTTGCATTTGCAATGGTGCATCTGAATCACCTTTAGGCGGTTCTACATGTTTAAGAATCGTCTCAAACACAGCACGCATATTGTCTGTGTCTTCTTCCATCTCTAGTTTTGCAAAGCCATTTAGCGCAGACGCATAAACAACCGGAAAGTCCAATTGCTCGTCTGTAGCACCTAACTGATCAAACAAATCAAACGTCTGGTCAATCACCCAGTCCGTACGAGCACTTGGGCGATCCACTTTGTTAATCACCACAATAGGCTTCAGACCAAGCGCCAAGGCTTTTTTGGTCACAAAACGTGTTTGTGGCATTGGGCCATCTACCGCGTCAACCAATAGCAAAACGCCATCAACCATACCCAACACGCGCTCAACCTCTCCACCAAAATCAGCATGGCCTGGGGTGTCAACGATATTAATACGTGTGTCCTCAAAAGTTAAGGCTGTGTTTTTTGCCAGGATGGTAATACCACGTTCTTTTTCAAGATCGTTGCTGTCCATCACGCGCTCTTCTACCGCTTGATGAGAGGCAAAAGTACCAGATTGTTGTAAGAGTTTATCAACCATGGTGGTTTTACCATGGTCAACGTGAGCGATAATAGCGACGTTTCTAAGTTTGCGTGACATGAGCTTGTGGTTAGTTAATTTGTAAAGCGGGCGATTTTAGCACAAGAAGTTGCAAACCACGGTGACAAATAGTAAATATTACTTTGATTTAGCAGCGAAATTCGTTATACTGCGCTCGCTGTCTAAGCATAATGTGCTTGAGACAGTGCTGGATTAACCACTATTTATAGTGCTTAATCCTGTTTCATTGCCCTGACCCTTCGTCGCATTTTTGTTTAGCGACAACCAGCGTTTTATATCACCGCGTGTTACTGGTTAGTGGCTTTGTCCTAACGCTAGTAATACGATCATTGAGCACACTGCCAAATTCAAAGCAGTCTCGTATGACATTTTAATATCATGAACAAGTGATAGTTTGAACACTATCGCGTACATCGTCTTTATTAGCGTCCTTGTATGAATTATTAAAAAAGGGACTCATTTGTCATTTGCTACTTTAAACTTAGACCCTGCGATCAACAAAGCGCTTGAAGCTGCAGGCTACACTGAACCAACGCCTATTCAGGCACAAGCTATTCCAGACATTATTGCTGGGCACGACCTTATGGGCTCGGCCCAAACTGGCACAGGTAAAACAGCAGCCTTTATGCTGCCTGCCTTGCACCGCATTAGCGAACCTCACCCAATTAAGAGTAAAGGGCCACGTATATTGGTGCTAACCCCAACACGCGAATTGGCTGCACAAGTTAATGAAGCTGCACGTAAATATGGGCAATTCTTACGTAAACGTACCGTATCGATTGTCGGCGGTATGCCGTACCCTTTACAAAACAAACTATTAAGTCAACCGATCGATATTCTGGTCGCTACACCAGGCCGCTTAATGGATCATATGGACAAAGGTCGCATTGACTTAAGTCGCCTGCAAATGTTGGTCTTGGACGAAGCCGATCGCATGCTAGACATGGGCTTTTTACCAGACGTAGAAAAAATCACTGCACAACTGCCAGCAGATCGCCAGACGTTATTATTCTCTGCTACGTTTGATGGTGAAATTGCCCGCATCGCAAAAGACATCCTCAACGAGCCTAAAGTCATTCAGGTTTCAACACAACAAACTAAACACGAAAACATTGAGCAGCGTTTACACTATGTCGATGACATGCATCACAAAAACAAATTATTAGAACATTTGTTGATTGATGCAGAAGTTAACCAAGCCATTATTTTTACATCAACCAAGCGTCATGCCGATGTGTTGGCAGATGACTTATATGCCGCTGGCCATCGTACCGCGGCCTTGCATGGTGACATGACTCAAGGAGCACGTAATCGCACTTTGAAAAAATTACGCAATGGCGATGTGCGCATCTTAGTCGCCACAGACGTTGCGGCACGTGGCATCGACGTTGATGGCATCACACATGTAATTAATTATGATTTGCCAAAATTCGCCGAAGATTACGTGCATCGTATTGGTCGCACAGGCCGTGCTGGCAAAAAAGGCACTGCCATCTCTTTTGCTGGTGGTGCTGACCGCCATTCTTTACGCAAGATAGAACAGTTCACTGGCAATAAAATTGCTGCAGAAGTCATTGCTGGCTTTGAACCGAAAAAACCCATTTCAAACAGAGACGATCGCCCTGGACGCAAACGTACGTTTAAAGGCAAAAGCAATAAAAACAACCCGCGCCACGCCAATAGCAACGGCAAAAACGCGGCTAACCGCAAACCTAATAACAAACAAAACAAGCCAACGTCTAGCAACCCCCAGCTTTCAGGCAGCTATGATCCTTTTGCCACGACAGTGACATTAACCTCACACGAACAAAAGTTTGACCCATCTAAAGGCCATGAGCCTTTTGCTGATGGTTACAAGTCTAAGCCAAAGGCCGCGAAAAAACCGCGTACTAACCGTAATGCAAAAAATGGTAGCCAACCGAGCAAAGCGAATCGTAGCAGCAGCCCTCGCCAGCCAAGTAGTGCTAAACGCCGTAACAACAAGACCAACCGACAACCAAGCTATTTTGAATAAGCTGTTAACCAAAGAGTTGCTAGATGACTGAAACTGAAACGAACGCCCAACCCGAGTCTAAATCGATCAGTTTTGCTGATTTAAACCTGGCACCGCCGCTGATGCAGGCATTAGAAGAATCAGGTTATGACACGCCTACGCCAGTTCAGGCGCGGGCGATTCCAGTGGTGTTATCTGGCAAAGATTTGATGGCAGGGGCACAAACAGGCACGGGTAAAACGGCGGCTTTTGGCCTGCCAATCCTGCAAACATTATTGCCCTTGGCCAGTAGCAGCACCTCACCGGCCAAGCATCCTGTGCGTGCATTAGTATTAGCGCCAACACGTGAGCTGGCGATTCAAGTGCAAGAGAATATCGAGCACTATGCAAAGCATACCAAATTGCGCACCCTGGTCGTGTATGGTGGTGTGGACATCAAAACACAAACCCCTCCGCTAAAAGCTGGGGTTGAAATATTGGTGGCGACACCCGGTCGCTTGTTAGACCACATTGAGCAAAAAACGCTGAATTTAAATCAAGTCAGGATGCTGGTTTTGGATGAAGCCGACCGCATGCTGGACATGGGCTTTATGCCTGATCTTAAACGTATTTTGACGTTATTACCCAAACAGCGGCAAAACCTGATGTTTTCAGCGACTTTTTCAAAAGAGATCAAAAAGCTATCTGATGATTTTTTAAACAGTCCAGAGTTAATCGAAGTGGCACGCAGCAATGCTACTAATGAAAATGTCACCCAGACAGTCTACACTGTCGCGCAAGCAGACAAACAACGCTTGCTGATTCAACTGCTAAAAGAGATGGATAATCCGCAGGTGATTATCTTTACCAAGACCAAGCTCACAGCCAGCCGCCTTAGCACCAGCTTGAGTCGCGCCGATATTTCGGCTGATGCCATCCATGGCAATAAATCGCAAAAAGAGCGCATCAAAACACTGGATGCGTTTAAGTCTGGTGAAGTCAAAGCACTGGTTGCCACAGACGTAGCCGCTCGCGGCCTGGACATCATCGATTTACCAATGGTCATCAATTACGAAATCCCAAGCGCACCAGAAGACTATGTGCACCGTATCGGCCGCACGGGTCGTGGTGGTGCCAGCGGTAAAGCCGTGTCACTGGTGTGTCCTGAAGAAGAAGAGTACTTGTCAGCAATCGAAAAACTGACCAAACAAAACCTCAAGCGCGAAAAGCGTAAAGTCAGCCGTGAGGACACCAGTAAACGTAGAAGACCGCGCAAGCAGGCCAGCGACCCATGGTTTGACGCACCTTATACACCTGACGCCAGTAAGCCAACAAGAACAGCAGCATCAACCATCAAGCGTGATACACCAGTCGCGGCATTATTAGGTGGCTTGGGCAAAAAACCGACCAATCAAAAAAACAAACAGCCAGATTAAGCGGCGGGCTCCTGATTACGCATAAAATCAGCCACTCCATGTAACTGCGTGCCCAGCTTAATCATTAAATCTTCTTCAAACTGCAGTTGGTGCATGGCTTGTATCATGCAATACATCCACTGATCACGCGCCGACTCATCAATTTTAAACGGCATATGGCGCATGCGTAACCTTGGGTGCCCATACCGCTCTATATACAACTGCGGCCCACCAGTCCAGCCAGTTAAAAACATAAATAATTTTTCGCGAGAACTTGTTAAATCCTTTGGATGCATTGCGCGAATCCCCGCTGCTTTTGGATCCGTATCCATAATATCGTAGAATGTCTCGACAAGTTGGCGGATTGTGTTGGTAGCCTCGGACTCACCACCTAACAACTCATAAAACGTGCGTTTATCGCTACCTGCCTCTTCGATTTTATCTAACATGACTAGCCTACTAACTACTATTACAAAACACCCTATCTTAACAGACTAATGCCATGACTCACTATATCGGCCGCTTTGCGCCCTCACCCACTGGCCCGCTGCATTTTGGCTCACTGGTTGCCGCCGTCGCCAGCTATTGCGATGCCAAAGCCAACGGCGGCCATTGGCTAGTACGCATTGAAGACTTGGACAAACCGCGTGAAGTAGCTGGCGCCGCAGATCATATTCTTCAAACCCTGCACGACTTTGGCCTGCACTGGGATGGCGAAGTCATCTACCAGAACCAGCGTACGCATTTGTATGAAGCTGCACTAGCACAACTCAAACAGCAAGACCTCGCCTACCCTTGCCAGTGCTCACGTAAAACCATCCAGGCCAATGCCACACAAACAGGCATTGAAGGCGCGATCTATCCGGGCACATGCCTAAAAAACCCAATACCAGCCAGTGCCACCACTGCCTGGCGGATGAAGACCACTGGCAAGACTATTACTGTCAAAGATGCCATTCTAGACAACGAAACACAAGCCATCGACCAGCTATTCGGAGACTTTGTCATCAAACGCGCCGACCAACTATTCGCTTATCAACTCGCCGTTGTTGTTGATGATGTTGCGCAAGGCATTACCCATGTCGTGCGTGGCGCAGACCTGTGGCAATCAACCTCAAGACAAATGCTCTTACAACAAGCGCTAGGCCACACCACACCACACTACGCACACGTGCCCATCATCACCAATACACAAGGACAAAAATTAAGTAAGCAGACCTTTGCACAGGCGATTGAAGCAAAAAATGCTGCAGGGTTACTTTTTGAGGTGCTAACATTGTTAAATCAACAGCCTCAAAAAAACCTAAAACATGCTAGCAATACAGACATTCTTGACTGGGGAAGCGAAAATTGGCAAATTTCTACACTACCAAAACAAGCTGTAGCGCATACTTAAATTAAATTGTGTTGACAGTTTGTGGGTTTTTAGCTAAATTTTTACAGTAAAACAGGGATTTATCAAAAAAACACCCTGTTAAATGCATTAGTTTGTAGCCAGTCGCAAATAAGCTCTATATACTAGCTGAACCGCTCTTGGGATGGTGATCAACAAGAGTAGTTAATTTATCCTCACCAATTTTTTAAAGAAGACAATATTATGAGTAAAGGTACAGTTAAGTGGTTCAACGCCGATAAAGGTTTTGGGTTTATTTCACCGGAAGACGGCGGCAAGGACTTGTTTGTTCACCATTCTGAGATTCAAGCTGGCGGCGGTTATGCAACATTAAACGATGGTCAAGAAGTTGAGTTCGAAGTTGGTCAAGGTCAAAAAGGTCCATGCGCAACTAACGTTCGTACAGTTTAAGAAAGCATAAAGACCAGTTCGGTTAGCCCGGTCATTTTAGGGCTTCTCGAACTGGTTGATTTACCGCACCATCCTTAAAATATAACCTTTAAAATCTTCCTCAAGACAATCCGCAGTCTCTGGCTTAATCTGAGAAGCCACGAATCCAAAATCTGCCATTCGTTTAAATAGCTTATTTTTGCGCCCTCTCCCAGGATCAATAATCACCACCTCACATGCCAAATTAGCATGTCGCACCACAAATTGAGCCAATTGCTCAATATGCTGATCCTCGTACAATATGTCACTACCAATAATTAAATCAAACAAGCCAAATTTTCCATCAAGATTAGCCCAGTCCAAACGCTCAAAGTTGATGTCAGCATCACCATTCAACAATGTATTTCTATTTAAAAAACCTTGTGCCTCCGGGTGATAATCGGTAGCGGTAATATCGGCCTGTTGCTTATTTAGCACTAAGCTACTTAAGCCAATGCCACAGCCAACTTCTAGCACTCGCTTACCTGCGACATCATAGTCGGCAATATAACTCGCTAAGACGCGACTGGAGGGCCAGATAACACCAAACAAGGACCAGTTAGCTGATGAGATACCTAAGCGCTCAGCAACACCATCAGGGTCCTGATATTGTTGCTTATCGCGCAGTGTACAAACATGAATATCGGTGTTGCCAAACTCGATGGTCTGATAACGAAGTCGTAATGCTGTCATTGGCCTGCCCCTATATGGCGCTCGGCCAGCTATCATGGATAAATGACAAAACGAAGAAGATAGACCAGCTTATAGTATCGACTGACAAAAGCAATTGATTTCAACCGTTGTGCTGCTTTAATTCCCTTTCAGTAGTAGCTAACTTATTTACGATTATTACTATTTGTGAAAACACACTGTTTTAAGCAAATCACTACAAAAGCAGCTCACTATCCTTTATCCTAGCGGTTACTAACTCATACTTGCGTCAATAGGACACCTTTCACATGCATGAAGTCATCTGCCCCCACTGCAACAAAGCGTTTAAAATTGATGAGGCTGGTTATGCCGAGATTTTAAAACAAGTGCGCGATAGTGAATTTGACCAGCAACTACACGAACGTCTGGAATTGGCCGAAAAAGACAAGCTAAACGCCATTGAACTGGTAAAGAGCCAGGTAAGCAATGATCTGCAAAAAGTGACAGCTGACAAAGAAGTGCAGATTAAGGCATTGCAAGCGAAATTGGCCGCTGGTGAAGACTCACGCAGATTAGCAGTGAATGAAGCCGTCAGTGCTTTAGAAAAAGAACGTGATGCACTAGCAAACACGTTAGCGCAAACCAAGTTTGAAAACCAAAGCCAATCTGAACTGACAAAAGCAAAACTCGCACAAGAGCTGCAAGCTGTAGCAACAGCCAAAGACACTGAGATTCAACAACTAAAAGCGCAACTGGAAGCGAATACAATACAAAAACAACTGGCAGTCACAGAAGCCATAAACAAAGTTGAAAAAGAGCGCGACGCACTAAAAACCAACCTCAAACAAGCCACTTTGGAAACGCAGCTGGCTGAAAAATCCTTAAAAGACCGTTATGAGGTGCAATTGAAAGACCGTGAAAATGAGATCGAACGGCTACGTGATATGAAAGCGCGACTGTCCACCAAGATGGTGGGCGAGACACTCGAACAACATTGCGAAACAGAATTTAACCGTATCCGCGCGACAGCTTTTCCAAATGCGTATTTTGAAAAAGATAATGATGCACGCAGCGGCAGCAAAGGCGATTATATCTTTCGCGATTCAGATAGCAATGGTACTGAGATCGTGTCGATCATGTTTGAAATGAAAAACGAAAACGACGAAACGGCAAGCAAGAAAAAGAATGAAGACTTCTTCAAAGAACTGGATAAAGACCGCAATGAAAAAGGCTGCGAGTATGCGATTTTGGTGTCATTGCTGGAGCCAGAAAATGAGTTCTATAACACTGGAATCGTAGATGTATTTCACCGATACCCGAAAATGTATGTTGTTAGACCTCAGTTTTTTATCCAAATAATCACGCTATTACGCAATGCGGCCATGAAGTCTTTGGAATACAAAACCGAGTTGGCACTGGTAAAAGCACAGAATATTGATATCACCAACTTTGAAAACGATCTTGAACAGTTTAAATCTGGCTTCAGTCGCAATTATGAATTGGCTTCTAAGCAGTTCCAAAAAGCCGTGGATGAAATTGATAAATCCATTGATCACTTGCAAAAGACCAAAGAAGCACTGCTAAAATCCAGCAACAACCTGCGTCTTGCCAATGATAAAGCGCAAGACGTAACCCTTAAAAAATTAACAAAAAACAATCCGACCATGAAAACGAAGTTTGATGGGCTGCAATAGTTAAGCAAGGTCATACTATGCAAAATACGACTGCGAAAGCCATTATTATTGGCAGCCTCAATATGGATATCGTGGCCTATGTCAAACAACACCCTCAGTTGGGTGAAACTATTTTTGGTTCCGATGTTAAATACTTCCCTGGTGGTAAAGGTTCAAACCAGGCGGTGGCTTGCAAACGATTAGGTTGTGAGACACTCATGGTTGGCAGCATTGGCGACGATGCCTTTGGTCAAGAACTGCTTCGCTTTCAAAGTGCAGAAGGTATAAACGTCAAAAGTGTTAAACAGCGCAACAATATCGCGACGGGCACAGCTTTTATCACCGTCTCAGAAAGTGCTGAGAATACCATTGTGGTGATTCCTGGTGCCAATAGCCATTGGGATGATGACTTTTTAACGAATATCAGCATTCAACCCGGCGACATTGTTATTGCACAATTTGAGGTGCCAGACACCGTCATCACCAAAGCATTTACTAAAGCAAAATCTATGGGTGCCACTACTTTGCTTAACCCTGCGCCAGTTCGCTCTGTGGACCTTGCAATTCGTCAACACACAGACGTTCTGGTTGTTAACGAGCATGAATTAGCACAACTTTCAAACAACTCAGTCGATACAAGTGACGATAGTTCGATCGTTGCAGCAGCAAAAATATTGGCGCAAAGCGGCTATCAAACTGTAGTGGTCACCCTTGGAGATAAGGGTGTACGCTTATATAGCGCTGGTATGGCAACGCGTATTGAGCCACATGCTGTCAACGCCATAGATACAACGGGTGCTGGTGATACCTTTATTGGTGGTTTGGCGGCTGGTTTATTAGCAAATAAGCCCTTAACCCAAGCGGCTGAACTGGGGAATATCGCCGCAGCGATCAGTGTCACACGCCAAGGTGCCGCTAGCGCAATACCAACA
>SPJK01047721.1_pt1 | contig 18399 bp, 18 predicted proteins | sample 3741771 | NCBI WGS metagenome assembly SPJK01 (sample SAMN10925997, study PRJNA522277) | cold seep metagenome | isolation source: Elba SIP-enriched marine methane seep metagenome, extraction at timepoint T2 | place: Italy: coast of Elba, Mediterranean Sea
GCCAGCAGAATTCCCAAGCCGCGCCGCCAACCGACCGTCTCGCCTAGGAACGCCATACTCATCAAGGTTGAGAAGGGAACGCCCAACTGCCCGACCACAGACACGGAGCTTGCCTCAGCGTTGGCGAGTCCCAGGAACAGAAACGCAAAATGCACCGCTCCAATTCCCATCGCGATCAGGAATAGCGTTCCAAGATGTTTGGGGATTGGGCGTAGAAACCAGAACAAGACCAGCGCTATTCCGGCAAAACGCATTCCAGCGAAAAATATTGGCGGCACGCCGGCATCCGCGACCACCCACCTGGTGACCACGAGATTAAGACCCCAAACAAAGCAGACCGCAGCGAGCAGAACAAAATCGCGAAAGCTCATCGCATTGCCCTAACAGGCTTTCGCGACAAATCCATCACGCATTTTCCGGCAGCAAAGCTTCCAGATTTTCCAGTCGGTCTGCTTCAGCTGCCGGTTTGTCCCAACGGATCCGGTTGATGCGCGGAAAGCGCATCGCAATTCCAGACTTATGACGCGGGCTGCGTTGTAGTCCTTCAAATGCAACCTCCAGAACAAGGCCATGATCTTTCGTCGCGGTTACCGACCGTACCGGGCCAAACCGTTCCAGAGTATTGTCGCGTACAAATTTATCGAGCTGCTTTAGCTCTTCGTCGGTGAACCCAAAATAGGCTTTGCCCACCGGGGTCAGCTGGTCCTCCCCGTCGAGATTACGCCAGACGCCGAATGTGAAATCCGAATAGAAGCTCGATCGCTTACCGTGACCTCGTTGCGCATATAGGAGCACGGCATCGATCAGGAACGGATCGCGCTTCCATTTGAACCAGGGGCCCTTCGGACGCCCGGCCTCGTAGACACTATCCCAACGCTTGAGCATCAGGCCTTCAATTTCAGGCGCAGGCGGTGCATTGCGAGCGGTTTCGAGCGCTTCAATGCTCGTCACTTCGACCAGCGGAGAGAGATCGATCCGATCGGTCTGCAATTCGGACACAAACTGTTCCAATCGCGCCCGGCGCTGCCTGAACGTCTGGCCTCGAAGATCTTCATCGCCATGCACCAGCAAGTCATAGACGCGAATGAAGGCCGGCCAGGCTTCCATTTGTTTCTTGCTGACGGTTTTTCGATTGAGGCGTTGCTGCAGGGCATTGAACGACGCCGTAGCTCCGTCCGGCGTTCGGACCAGGAGCTCGCCATCCAGCGCTGCGTCAAAACTCAATCCGGCGAGAACGTCCGGAAATGTGTGGCTGATATCGTCGCCAGTGCGCGTGTAGATCCGCCTGCTCTCGCCCTCCGCGACGGCCTGAACGCGGATGCCATCATACTTCCATTCCGCCGCAAACTGCGCGTCTGTAATAAGATCAGGATCAATCGCATCCGGATTGTCCCGGTCTTTTTTTGTAACGAGCGGATGCGCCAACATGACCGGGCGAAACGGGGCGGCAATATCCGGCTTGGGTTTGTCTGCGGCACCCTCCAACCACGCAAACAGGCTCTGATATGGCGGTTCCAATCCGTGCCAGATCTCCTCGACCTCGCTCGCGTCAATATCACCAAACCGCGCCGCCGCGACCTTTGCCAGGCGCGCGGAAACACCAATTCTCAATCCACCGGTCACCAGTTTGAGCAGCGCCCAACGGCCCCGCGAATCCAGTGCATTCAACGAGCCCTCAATCAGTCTTTCGCCTTGCGCTTTTGTGGCGTCCGCGAGTCGGACGACCACTTCGCTAAGGGCCGGCACGCGGTTCGCGCCGTGCTCGACAGGCCAGATCAGACTGACCGTATCGGCCAGATCGCCAACATAGTCATAGGACATTCGAAATAGTTCAGGATCGATTTTTCTTTCAGCAAGGCGTCGCACGAGTCCCGCTTTCACGCCGGGCAGTTCAATACCGCCGGTCAGCGCCGCCAGCGCCCAGCCACGTTCCGGATCTGGCTGGGTTCGGAAGAAATCCGCCATCAAGGCCAGCTTACTATTCCGCGAAGGGGTCAGCAGCAGGCGTTCGAGCAAGTTTGCGAAAGCTTCCATACCGGCTGATATGGCGTGGTCAGCAGCCACGGTCCAGTGGCGGTACATCGCGCTGAAATTGCCGTGACGTCAACTTTGTGCTAACATCACTTTCGTTGGAAGCAGCTTTGCCAGTCCGCGCAAACTTACAAAGCCACGTAAAGTATTTTTAGCGAGACCAAGATTGACCGTCGGACTGGCTGCTTTCATCCCTCAATAACCGTCAGCGTTTCCGTCCTTGCGCATTTCTGTCGCCGCAACCCATGCACCGCTGTCAAAATCTCGCATAATCGCCTGATATCCGCCGCCATTCGCGCGGCAGCATTCAACGGCGTGGCCGCGGCGTTCGAGTTCGGCCCGGGTCTCCACCGGAATGCCGCTCTCGAGATGGATCACGCCCATATCCGTCTCGCAGTCATCGCCGTTCAAGTCATCCGTGGGTTCACAGCCGCCGCGATGTTCCCAGCGCGCCGCGTCACCAGCTTCCTGAAGCCCCATGTCAAAGTCCACCAGGTTGAGGATCACCTGAACGTGGCCTTGTGGCTGCATGCCGCCACCCATCAGGCCGAAGCTGAGCCAGGGTTCATACGGACAAGCGACCTCTGGCGCGACAGCACGGACCTGACAGCCCGGCATGTCTTTCTTGAACGCGAACGCCGGAATGATCGTGTGGAACGGCCGCTTGCCGGGTTCGAACACATTCGGATGGTTCGGATCTAGACTGAACAACTGGCCGCGATCCTGGAACATAAAGCCTAGCCCATCGGCAACCAGACCAGACCCCATGCCGCGATAATTCGACTGGATCAGTGAGACCATCATGCCGTCCTTGTCGGTGACGGTGAGATACGTCGTGTCGCCATCTTCGAGCTTGGCGTTGGCGTCAGCGTAACCAGGGGCTGGCGGTGCCATGGCGTGGTTCAAGTCAATGCTTTCGCCGCGCTCTGCATTATAGCCAAGACGAACGAATTCGTTGGGATCAATCCCGCTGAAGGCTGGATCTGCGTATCCCGCTGCCCGATCCGCAAAAGCCAGACGCTTGGCTTCAACCTGCGCCATCAGACTGTCAGCTGAGCCAAAGCCCATCTCACGCAGATCAAAGCGTTCGAGTATTTGCAACATTTGCAGCGCGGCGACACCTTGTGTGTTGGGACCAAGCTCGCAGAGCTTCACCTCGTCGCGATACTCGACACATACTGGCTCGACCCATTCGCCGTCATGCGCAGCAAAGTCTTCAAACCGGAGATACCCATCAATGCGTTCGAAATACTCGCCCATCGTCTGAGCGATTTGGCCGGTATAGTAATCTTCCGGGCCCGCATAGGCGATGCGTTCGAGCGTATCAGCGAGATCTGGATTGCGGAACAAGGATCCTTCGACCGGGACCGGTGAGAAGTAAGTTTTCCTGGCATTGTCATATTCTTCGAGCATGCCGCTTTCATGAGCGGGACCGAAGCGGGCAGGTCCAAAGTTCCAGTAAAACGCGATCACTTCCGGAATTGGCGCACCGTCGCGCGCGTAACGGATGGTCGGCTCCATCAGCGTATTGAATGGCAGGCGTCCAAACCGCTCGTGCAGCGCGCCCCAGGCTTCGACCGTGCCAGGCACCGTCACCGGAGCCGCGCCAAAGGGCGGGATTTCCTCGCCATCCATGAACGCATCCGCTTTGGCCTGCATGTCTTCCAGTGTCGCGCCCATGGGCGAGCGACCAGACCCGTTATAGCCATAGAGCTGACGCGAGCTGGGATCCCAGACAATTGCGAACAAATCGCCGCCAATGCCGTTCCCGGTCGGTTCGACCAGACCCAGCATCGCATTCGCCGCAATTGCTGCATCCATCGCTGTGCCGCCACGTTTCATGATGTCGAGCGCGGTTTGTGTCGCGAGCGGGTGAGCGGTGGCCGCCGCGGCGTTTGGCGCAACCACAGCCGATCTCGTGCCAAGCGTGCGGCCTGACGGCATCCGGTCACCGGGGCCGATGATCGGGTCGGCTGCGACCTCCACCGCTGGCGCGCTGGCCGGCAATTGCGGTTTTACCGATGGCGCTTCGGCGGCTTGGAGATCTACATTTACGCAAGCAGTCAGGCCGAGTGCGACTGCGCTGACCCATATGGTGTGTTTCAACATGTCTCGTATCACCCTCAATTATTTGAGGGGAGCTTAGCGCGCTTCGACGGCTTGGCGAGTCACGAATTGGTTGATCGCAAGGACTAACCCGTGAAGCCTGCCCAAAGCTCAGACAAGTCGCGGTCGAGAAACGCGGACAATCCGTCATTGCGCCGCGAAAGGTGCTCCGTCAGGTAAGCCTTCGTACTGTCTTTCATCGGTGTCGGACGGTCGGCTTTCAGGAATATCGGATTGATGCGCTTGAACCATTGATAATGGATTTTGTCGCGCAATTTACCGGCCAGGCCGCCGCGGGTCTCGAGATGATTGCCGTATCGCCATTTCACAATATGGCGACCGATCTGGTTCAGCGCCAACTGGCCCGACAGATTTGTCGGATAATGCGTTTTGTTGAACCAGGCGGCATCGTCATCAACGGTCATACGCTCGGTACCAAGAAAATCTGTAACACTGTCCAGGGTCGACTGATTGTCGGAGATAAAATCTTCAAACAGGATTGTTTTGACCTGGTCCGCTCCAAACAACTCGGCATAGGTCTTCAAATGCGGCAAATAGGTTGACCCGAGTATCAGCGACCGCTGCTCATGAATAGCGCGCTCAAAAGTACAGGTCACCCGCCCGCTCTTCACAAGGTGCCAATATTGAGAATAGGCGCGCGACACTGGATTGCGCAGCATGAAAATCAATCGGACATCAGGCAGTCGCGCATGAATTCGGCTCGGTGCGACGTGTGAAAACAAATAAGTGGTTGAGTCCTCCCCGACCAAAGGCAGGTCAGCGAACGGCGCGAACCGCGCGGCGTAGGCTTACTGGAACTCTTGGTTGTCTGCGCGATTATCATAGTGAATCAACTCGCCTCTTTCGTGAAAGAAAAAGTCCGGGTGTGTGATCGGGTCATCAGCGTCGAAATAATGGATCTCATCATCTGGCAACCCGATCCTGGGGTGCTGGTCGAGGATAAAATGCAGCGATGTGGTGCCGCATTTGGGAGCCCCACCAATAATGAAATCCGGATACCTGTTAGGCATGGCCGCCCTCCGTTTCGGAACAGCTTATCGGCGCAGACGAATTATCATGCCACGTCACGGACCGGCGGCGTATACTCCACGCACGGGTCCGCAGCGGCGAGATGTCTGAGTTCAGCGTGATCAGCATTACACGTCCCTATGCCTGTATTTTCAGCGGTTGAAAACTCGGCCCGCCGCGCTCGCGATCCTTGCACGTGACGTGCCAGCTCACAGCGGGGTGCCCGGCCCCGCCCGAACGCTTCGATATAGGCTTGCACAAGTCCTTCAAGCATAGCTGACCACCTCATATTCAATTCCGTCATGATCGTGGAAATAGAATCGACTGCCCGGCTCATACGTCTGGTGACTGTGCGTCTTGATTCCATAGTCGCGAATGCGCTGCTCTGCAGCGGCAAGATCATCCACCAGGATACCTAGGTGATTGACCGCTCCGGCGAGGCGGTAATTTTCATTCTCACTAAGTTCGCGCGGCTTGCCGACGCTGTATAGCGCAACATAGTCCTCATCGTTTCCGACGTGAACCGACCGTCCACCATGGATGGAATCGCCGCTCCAGCGGACCTTCCAGTCGAACAGATCGCTCAGCATTTCGGCGGTCTTGTCCGGATTGGTCACAGTCATGTTGATATGTTCGAGAATAGCTTTGGACATCAAAATCTCCGTCAATTGATTGTTTGGAGATCCTTGTGTAATTCCTGAACCTAAGTTTAGGTCAAGCTATTTCTGGAGATTTTTTCATGCCCATGAAACGAGGCCTTTCAATCGGTGATCTGGCAAGCCGGACCGGTCTTTCGGTCTCGGCGATCCGCTTTTACGAAAAGAAAGGACTGATCACTCCTGATCGCAATGAAGGCAATCAAAGGCGTTTCGAAGGATCGGATATTCGCCGCCTCTCCTTCATCCTTATCGCACAACAAATGGGGCTGACGATTGAGCAGATCAAAAGCCTGATGGTCAGCCTGCCTGAAGGCCGCACGCCAACCAAAGCAGATTGGACAAAGATCTCTCGCACGTTTCGCAAAACCCTGGACGATCGGATCGCGATGATGGAGCGGATGCGCGAAAAGCTGGATGGCTGCATCGGGTGCGGCTGTCTCTCGCTTAAGGTCTGCAGCCTCTACAATCCGGATGACAAGGCGCGTCGGCTCGGTGTCGGTCCGCGTTACATTGTCAGCGATGAACGCTAGCGATAGCGCGTTCGCACCGTTTCCCACATCGCGCGCAGGCCGCATGCAGCGCCGCCCGCAGGCCGGCTATACTTGCCTTCACGCCAGGCCCAGACATCGAGGTGAACCCAGGATTTTGCATCGACAAACTGCTTCAGAAAGATCGCGGCAGTAATTGATCCGGCCTGACCGCCCGAGGCGCTGTTAACGAGATCCGCGATCGGACTTTTAAGCTTAGACTTATAGGGATCCCAAAGCGGCATCCGCCAGGCCGGGTCGCCGCTCGTGTTGGCCCCTGCGGCGATCTCTCCAGCCAAAGTCTCGTCGTCGGTGTAGTAGGGCGCAAGGTCGGCGCCGAGCGCAACCCGTGCTGCACCGGTCAGGGTCGCGAAATCGATCAGCAGGTCGGGATCTTCCTCACTGGCGCGGGTGAGCGCGTCGCCGAGAATGAGCCGGCCTTCGGCGTCGGTATTGTCGATCTCGACGCTCAGGCCCTTGCGGCTCGACAGAACATCTCCGGGCCGAAAGGCATCGCCTGCGATGGCATTCTCCACGGCAGGAATGTACAATTTGAGGTGAACATCGAGATTTGCGCCCATGACCAGTTCGGCAAGCGCGATGGCGTGCGCTGCGCCGCCCATGTCTTTCTTCATCAGACGCATATAGTTGCCGGTCTTGAGATTGAGGCCGCCTGTATCGAACGAGACCCCTTTGCCGACAATCGCAAGCTGAGGATGTGATGGGTCACCCCAGCTGAGCTCCATGATGCGCGGCGCGTCAGGTCCCGCCCGGCCAACCGCATGCACCATTGGATAGTTCTGGTCCAGCAGCGCGTCGCCGATCACCGTTTCGAGGCTCGCCCCGTGCCGTTCAGCGAGATCGCTGATTGTGCCCTGGATCTCGGGCGGTCCCATATCTTCGGCAGGTGTGTTGACGAGGTCGCGCAATCGACCGACCGCAACGGCCTCACGGATCATCGCATCGCCGTCAGCGCCCGATCCAACCACCAATTGAGGCGGCGTCGTCTTTTCACTGAGATAGCGATCGAAACGATATGCGCCATCGACCCAGCCGGCTGCGATATGTGCCATGGGGAACCCGCCTTCGCGGGCAATTTCGTAAGGGCCTTCAGGCAGTTTCGACGACAATGCTGCCACCGCGAGAGCATCGGATCCATCACCTAAACCGCCAACAACATCGATAATCCCGCCCTCGGCATCAGCGCGAACGACGTATTGTCCGGTTCTTGCTTTGAAACCATTTGCTTTCGCCAGTGCGGCCAATGCATCAGGGACGGCGTTGCCATCGTTGACCGCATCCCAATCCGCTGACGAAAACAGGTACATTTTGGCGGCCGACTTGGCCTTCGCGATCAAAGCTGGGTGATTTGGCATCAGAAATTCCACACAGGTTAATATCAGAGCCAGTTTTGTTAACCTGATCTTGACCAGGTCACTGGCATGTTCGCTTCACTTACAGCCTCGGAGCCTGCAAAATGTCCAGAGCCAACACTGTTAAACGCGCCCTTCCCGGTCTCGCCATGATTGCTATGGCGGGCTGCGCGACGACGGATGCCGCCGAATCTCTGACGGCGGAAGAGCAAGCCTATCAGCAGGCAATCGAACAGGCGCTGGTTCCCGCGACGCCCGAACAAATTGCGCAAGCGGAGCGGTCTGATCCAATAACGCGGGCCAACTTCTGGGCGAATGAGTACCAGAAAAACGCGGCGGATCTATCCACGACTGTGGCCTTCATGCGCGCACTGCGCCGAATCGGTAGTCATGATCGAGTGATCGAAGTTGCGTCGCATTCATTGCCGATCCATCCGAACAGCTATGAAGTCTATCTTGAACTCGGGCGCTCTTATCTCGCCACCAAGAAACCAACAGAAGCGGCGCAGGCCTTTGTCCGCAGCGCTGATTTTGCACCTGAGACCGAAGCCGCACCGCTGGCGGCGTTGGGGCTGGCGTTTGATCGGCTAGAGAGCCACGCGCAAGCCCAGGAAGCTTATGAGATTGCGCTGCAACGCGAACCTGCACGAGTTTCAACCCTGTCAAATTATGGGCTTTCGCTTGCTTTGACGGGGCGGCTTGTGGACGCTGAAGCGGCTTTGCGCAAAGCAACAGAACAACCCGCGGCTGACGTCCGGGTGCGTCAGAACCTCGCTCTTATTCTCGGGCTGCAAGGGCGATTTGACGAGATGGCAGCGGTCGACCCGACCGCCCCCGCGCGCAGTGTCGAAGCAAACCAGAGCGTCTTGCGCGAAATGGTCATGCCGACGCGCGATTATGACAGCCTGCAGAAGCTCGACGATGTCATTTCAGACGTTCAGCGCTCGCCGGGGGCTGAGCAAGCGATGCCGGAATTGCGCGAAGCCAATGTCGCGTCGGATTCGATGGCTGAACCTAATGATCAAGGGCTGGCTGGGGCCGCGCCACAGTCCACGCGTCCCGCGGGCTTACGTCCCAAACTTCGCGGCGCTCAGGACGGCTGATCCGTTCGATAATAGGCAGACTGAAGAGACAAGACACGCCTGTCTCAGGGACGCGATTTATCCGTTTTCGGCCTGCATTCGCATGACCTTGAGAACCGCTGGTCCAAGCACCACCAGGAACAAAACTGGCAGGAAGAACAGGATCATCGGAACCGTGAGCTGAGCTGGGAGAGCCGCCGCTTTCTTTTCCGCAGCCTGCATCCGCATTTCGCGATTTTCCTTGGCCATGACCCGCAGTGCGTCACCCAGCGGTGTACCGTAACGCTCAGCCTGGATGAGCGCCATCGTCACAGCTTTCACGCCTTCATGCCCGGTCCGCTAGGCCAGGTTCTCGTACGCCATTCGGCGTTCTTGCAGGTAAGACAGTTCGGCTGTGGTCAATTGCAGCTCTTCGGCCAGTTCAGACGATGCAGTGCCAATTTCTGCACCAACTTTGGCAAAGGCCATCTCAATCGACATGCCGGATTCGACACAAATCAACATCATGTCGAGGGCGTCAGGAAACGCCTGCATGATCGATTGTTGTCGTTTCGCTGCGATGTTCCCGACATAAAGGTTCGGTGCATAGAAGCCGAGCGCTGCGCCGAAAATAATCGAGCCATACTTCATCGCCGGCGACAGATCGTGATCATTGACGAAGAAAATATAGATGAACACGCTCACTGCACCGATAAACGGCAACAGGAAACGGCAGAAATAGAACACGACGAGCGGCCGCGGGCCGCGCAATCCAGCTTGCTCGAGCTTGTTGGCAATGTTCGGATCTTCCAGCATGGTTTGCAGGTCGAGCTTTTTAGTGATCTCGCTGATCGTGCCTTTGGCTTCGCGTTTAATGCCCTTTTGCTCAAGTTGGGCTCGGCTCGCGCGTCGCAGCTTTTCGCGCTGGGAAGAGACTTGCTTCAACCGGGTCTCAAGCTTGTCACCCTTCAGCGCAGGAAGCATCACACCGACGACGGTCATGAACATCGCTACTGCAACCACCATCGACAATAAGGTGGCTGGATCGCTCAAGGATGTTGCAAAATCTCCCACACCGGACCCCTAAAAATCGAAATTGATCATTTTGCGCATCACCGTGATGCCGATCGCATACAGGCAGAAGCCCACGAACAAGACGGTGTGCCCGCCGGAACTGGTGAACAGCTCCATGATATATGTTGGCGTAGTCAGATAGACCATAAATCCCACCGCGAACGGCAAGCAGCCAATAATACCCGCAGACGCTTTTGCTTCTGCCGAGAGTGCCTTGATCTTTTCGCGCATCATTTTTCGCGAACGGATCACGTTGGACAGATTGCCGAGCGCTTCGGAAAGGTTGCCCCCGGCCTTAGCCTGGATTGAAAGTACGATGACGAAGAAGTTCACTTCCGGAAGCGGAACGCGCTTGTAGAATTGCTGCAACGCACGTTCGGTCGTCATGCCCATTTGAAAATTGTCGGTCAGCAGCTGGAATTCAGGGCCAAGCGGCGCCGGGCTTTCGCGGGCGATAATGCGCAAACACTCATTCAGTGGCAGACCAGATTTAACCCCGCGGACGATGATATCAATGCCGTCCGCAAACTGGTTCATAAGCTTCTTGTTTCGACCTTTGGTCAGAAAGCTGAGCACAAATCTAGGCAAGCCCACACCGCCGACAAAACCCGCCGCTGCAATCGTTAGCGGGCGTGATTTGAACTCGTATCCGAGGATCATTGGCGGGCCGTCTGCACCGGAATACCAAGCGCCAAACGCTGCCATGACGCCCAGAACAATGGATACAATCCAAAATATCTGTGCCGGCATCTCAAGACCGGCTTGATCGATCTTGGATTGAATATCGTTCGCCATCAAAGTCTTACGGCGCTTCTCGTCTTGCTCGCGGAGCTTCTTGAGCATTTGCTGCGTTTGTTTTTTACGCGCCGCGTTTGGGTCATTTCGGTCGATGCGTCGACCGCTCGTTTCGCCCGACGCCAACTGGCGCGCGCGCTTTGACGCTTTTTCTGCATTCGCATTACCCGTGAACGCAAGGCCGACACCAGCGATACAAAAGAAAGCCAATGCACCGATAATGTAAATCAGGAGATCGCCACTGAGGTCCATGTTCTAATCCAACTCATCCAGCGCCGCCGCCAGGTCGCGTTCAAGATTGTAATATTGAGCGCGCTCCCAGAATTTCGGGCGACCGATCCCGGTGCCACGGTGGCGTCCGATGATTTTTCCGTCAGCGTCTTCGCCGTCGATTTCGTACTTCAGAATGTCCTGAAGAACGATCGTATCGCCTTCCAGACCCATGACTTCGGTCACACCCATGATCCGACGCGAGCCATCGCGCAGGCGAGAGGCCTGAACAACCACGTCGACCGAGCCAACAATCATTTCTCGAATAGTTTTGGCCGGAAGGCTGAAACCGCCCATCGTGATCATGGATTCAACCCGGGACAAGGCTTCACGCGGGCTGTTGGCGTGCAGTGTGCCCATGGAGCCATCGTGGCCTGTATTCATCGCCTGCAGCAGGTCAAACGCCTCTGGTCCACGCACCTCGCCGACAATGATCCGTTCCGGACGCATCCGCAGACAGTTCTTGACCAGGTCGCGCATCGAGATCGCACCGGAGCCTTCAATATTTGGTGGGCGCGTTTCCAGGCGCACGACGTGCGGCTGTTGCAATTGAAGCTCGGCAGAGTCTTCGCACGTGATGACCCGCTCGCCCGGCTCAATAAACCCGGTCAAACAGTTCAGCAGAGTCGTCTTACCCGAACCGGTACCGCCAGAGATCAGGATGTTGCAACGTGCGTGTCCGATGATCCGCAGAATCTCGGCACCAGCTTCGGAGATCGACTTGAAATTGACCAGGTCCTGAAGCTTCAGCTTATCCTTCTTAAACTTACGAATGGTCAGCGCTGGCCCGTCAATCGACAGCGGCGGTGCGATCACGTTCACACGCGAGCCATCCAGCAAACGCGCGTCACAAATCGGGCTCGCATCATCAACGCGGCGGCCTACCTGGCTGACGATGCGCTGACAGATATTCATCAGCTGCGCATTATCGCGGAAACGGATATTCGTACGCTCAATCTTGCCGTCGACTTCGATATAACAAGTGTCGGCGCCGTTGACCATGATATCGGCAATATCATCGCGCGCCAGCAGCGGCTCAAGCGGACCATAACCGAGCACATCATTACAGATATCGTCGAGCAGATGTTCCTGCTCGGAAATCGACATCACAACGTTTTTGATGGCTATGATTTCGACGACAATATCGCGGATCTCTTCTCGCGCGCTCTCCTGGTCAAGCTGCGCCAGTTGCCCAAGATCGATGGTGTCGATCAGCGCGTTGAAAATCGTCGTTTTGGTCGCGTAGTACTCTTCCGAACGATCATTGACGTTCGTGATCGTCTCTTGGTGTTCTGTCGCGGCTGGCGGTTTCAGCGTGGCCGGCTTGGCTTGCTCTTTCGGCTCCGGCATTGGCGGCGGCGCAGCTTTTTTCGCGGCCGGTTTCGGCGCCGCAGGTTTGGGAGCCTCTGGCTTTGGAGCGGCAGGCATGGTGGGACGAACGGCATTGCCTGCCGACGGTGCTGCACCTGTACGTTTGCCAAAAGCCATGTTTCGTCCTCTTCTGGGTCGTTACTTACCGAGCAATTTGCTCAGAAGAGATTTCTGCTGTGCGACCACTTCACGGCCGGTCAGCTCGCTGGCGAGCTGATCAATCGAGATCGAGGCGTCTGCCTGCGCATTTGTTTCAGAAATCATTTGTCCGTTATTGGATGCGGTCCCGAAAAGCTGCGGATCGAATGGCAGGACAATAGAGGGTTCGACATCAATCGCCGCGGCAAAATCCTTGGTTGGAATTTCAGGGCGTTTCGGCACCCCCATCATGTTCAGGACCAGCTTTGGCGGCGCATCGTTCGGGCGCTGAGCTTTCAGCTCATCAATCATGTTCTTGCCGTTTCGCAGCGATGCAAGGTCTGGCTGACATACCAGGATAACTTCATCCGAGCCGAGTAATGTCTGATAGGTCCACTCATTCCATGTGTGTGGAAGATCGAGCACGACATAAGGCATCACACGCCGCACCGTATCGACAATCGTCGAGTATGAGTGGGTCGGAATGTCCATGATCTGCGACACCGTGGCGGGTGCGGTGAACAGCGAAAGGCGGTCGGTGACCTTGGAGAGCAGTTTCGACACAACCGCATCGTCGACGCGCTCAGGCGCAAGCAACGCGTCAGCGACGGTCTGCTGGTTCTCATGATTGAAATCGAGCGCTGTGGTTCCAAGCGACAGGTCGAGATCGATCAAAGCTGTGTTCACATGTGTGCTCTCGGACAGGGCCCAGGCAAGATTATGTGAAATTGTTGATGCGCCGACACCGCCTTTGGCCCCGATCACCGAAATAGATTTACCAACAAACGGAGCGTCCGGATCAGCGAATAGCTGGCTGATCGAGCGAACGATTTGTACCGGCGCAACCGGAGGCACGAGATATTCACTGACGCCGCGCGCCATCAACTGGCGATACAGACCAATATCATTGGTGCTGCCTATAACCATAACCTGGACGCCCTCGTCACAGTACGAGGCGAGCTCATCAATCTGGGAAATCATCGTGGCGTTTGGTGCAGAGGATTCCAGAACGAGCAGGTTCGGCGTCGTGTTCTCTGCGAGGTATCCAATTGCGGCCTCGAGGCCACCTTCGAAAGTAGAAAGATTTGCCTGCGCCATGCGGCGGTCGTTTCCGACAGCTTCCATCAACTGTGTCGTCCGGCTGGTTTCGCAGAAGGCAATTGCGGAGATCGCCGGTATGGCGCGGTGGCCACCGTCTTCGTGGTCGGAATAGACGATCGGAGCCGCTTCGGTGACAGGGTCCTCGGGATCAAACTCCTCGAGTTCCTTCATCGGCGGGTCAAGATCGACATCCTCGGTCTCAGCGCCTTCATCAAGCACCGTCGCCAAAGCAGAATCGAAATCATCTTCGAATTCCATATCGAAATCGTCTTCGAAAAGTGCGTTATCGTTCGACATTCTACTTCACTCCCCGTGAATACTCACAAGCCTAGTTTACAGCGTTGGAAACGACGGCAGATTCGCCCTCGGCTCGCGCTGCTGCTGTTGTTTCACCATTTCTCCAAAGCTCGAGCTGACGGCTCCGTCGGCTCAAGTCGCCTTCGTCGAGATCACGCTCGCCGAGCAAATCAGAAGGCTCAGCAATCATCGCCGCCATGTTGGTGCGGATCGCGCAACCAAGCGACGGCAGGTCGCTGTTCGAAATGGCGTTCGTAACATCCTGCTGCGCCAGAGACAGGCATTTTGGCGCGGTGGCTTTGTAGGTCTTGTAAGCCATCACGACCGGCGTACTGGTCCGTCCATTAGCATCATAGGCTGCGCCGAGCATGGCCTCATAATTGACACCAGCTTCCCAGGCGAGCTGGCGAATTTCAGCCACTGCGCCGACCGCGAGTTGCGGGTTGGACGCGTCCTTTGGCATCGATACGACCAATGGGCCGTGACCAACATCGGTATAGCTGTCGAGAAACTCGCGAACCTTCATAAGCTCGGACACGCGCAACTGGGTATCCCGATCGTCCATCTCTATTTCGAGATACTCTGTATGCTGAGTCACTTGAATTGGATTGCGGTCCAAACTCGTTCCATCAAAATATTCCGCGGGAACATGTCCGGCTGATCCGTTCGACTGACAGCCACCAAACAACAGCACTCCGCCAAGGGCGGCACTGATCAGAAGATGTTTCTTGGTCATCATTGTTCCCCTATTCCTCGATAAATCCGACTGGAGCGGAGTAGTTTTCCGTCGAAAGCCCTTCACCAGCTTCCGCATACTGAGCATTCAGCTTTCCAAAGAAAATCGTTTGCGGGTCGGACGCGTTGACATAGCCATCGGCGGGTGTTCTCAGTTCGTCTTTGCTTGCCGGGTCGACCAGATATGGCGTGATGATCACAACCATTTCGGTTTCCTCATTGATAAAGTCGCGGGACTGAAAAAGCGCGCCCAGGACTGGTAGTTTTTTGATGCCGGGCAGCTGATCAATGGTTTGTCGAGATCGTGACTGAATAAGACCCGCAAGCATGGTCGACCCGCCAGACGGTAATTCGACGACACTCTCCGCACGGCGAACTGTCAGAGATGGAATGGTCAGCGTCTGCGCCGTCACAACCTGCCCATCAGCCGTCACGCCTGCAACGGATTGTCCCTGGAAGGCGCCCTGGTTCGACAATTCGGAAATCTCGGTTGAGACTTTCAGCGAAATGCGGCCTTCGGAAAGCACGACCGGCGTAAATGCCAATCCAACACCAAACGGTTTGAACTCGATACCAATATTGCCGTCCTGGTCCTGGCTCACAGGAACCGGGAATTCACCGCCTGCGAGGAACTTCGCGCTTTCGCCGGAGACCGCCATAATGTTCGGTTCCGCGAGCGTCCGGACAATGCCGACACGTTCCAGCGCATCAAAGGTTGCCCCCAATGAAGACTGCGGCGTTCCGCCAACGAAATTTGTGTATCCAACCTCGGACGACAGACCACCCAGTGACCCGCCAGCTATGTTGAATGTATTGGAGCTGGAAATCTCGAAGCGATTGGAAAATGGAGCCGTCGACTGCAAGGCCTGAACAGCTTCGCCCTGTCCGCCATTGTTCAAGCCGAGGATCGGATCAAAGAATAACGGTCGTCCGGATGCATCAAACAGCTGCGACAAGGCCTGGCTGGCAAGGTCGCCAAAGCTTGTCGTTCCCGTCAAGTTGATACCAAGCTGTTTGACAACCGTGCGCTGCATTTCAACGATCCGCACTTCCAGCATGACCTGATCTTTGGCTCGCACCGACATCATATTGACGATGCCGGTCGCGTCTCCGGTCGGAGAATAAGTTGTCACCAGGCGCATGACCTGGTCCGATTGGACAAGGCTGTCGACTGTGCCTGAGACAACCAGGCTGCCATTGGCGCTTTCAACACTCACACGTGCGTCTGGAACATAGCGTTCGATCATTTGATCGATCACCGCTGTGTCCTGATCAACCGTGATCTCGAGATTGACCAAAGGTCGACCGTCCGGGCCAAACACAAAGGCGTTTGTCTGACCAACTTGAACCCCTCGAAAGATAATTCGGCGCGCGGTCTGAACCGTCGCGTCCGCAATCAGGGGATTGGTGATAATGACATCAGATGCCGGGCGATCCAGATCGATCACGATCGATTTGTTCGTGCCCAATTTCACAACGCGCGTCACCCCGGTCTCGCCGGGGTCGAGTGAGCTAACGCCCATCGGGTTTTCAGTCACTTGCGTCTGTGCCAGCGCCCCAAACGGTGCCAGCCCCATGGCCAGTGTCAGGGTTGCGCCTTTTACGATTGGCGATATCCGCTTCATCAGCTGCCCCCCGCCTCCACTTTGTTGCTGCGATAGATCATCACTTTGCTTGATCCGGTTCGCACTCGATCGAGAGAATCTACGTCTGCCAGAGCCTCGCCCTCATTGAAGCCGGCATCCGCCGCACTCCGCAGTGTCAATGAAAGTTCGCCGACACGGGCGGCGCGCGCCAGCAATTCCGCTTGCGCTTGCGTCAACTCCATTGTTGCGGTGGAGCCTGTGAGCGTCGGAATGCCATCGACATCGCCAAAGGTTTGATCAATGGCGAGGACGCGGCCGTTTTCCAGGATGGTTGTTGTGACCATGATTGCCGGCGCATCTTCATCGACGCCGACCTGCTCAACTTGCTCAGTCAGAATGATATCAACGCGGTCATCCGGCAGGATGAAACCCGCAGACGCTGACTCAGGTGAGATCTCTACCGTAACCGCGCGCATACCGGCCGAGAGAAGCGCCGCCATGAAACCGGTTTCACCCTTCTGTACGATCTTTTGCGGCATCACCGGCTCGTCGGTGTACATGGCCACACGAACCACACTGCCAGTGAGTTCCTCCATCGCGTCAGGCGCGAAGTCCTGGGTAAAGTAGGACGGGTTGATGGTCGCTTCGGGCCAGTTGGCCCATTTGAAGTCATCTGGCGTCGTCAATGTGCCAACGCGAAGGTCGCCCCGAGCGACCAGCACCTTTTGCTGGGAAATTTCAACCTCGACAATTCTTTCAACCGTCTCGGTTGGACCAGTAACAACTGTGGGTTGTTGGCTTGCAATGTTGCGAACCAGGAACGCAGCGAGGCCAGCGGCAACGAGCGCAACTGCGAGAATGATGAGTCGCATCGGAGACATGAAAGAGCCCTTTTTCCCTAGCAGGCCCCAAAAAATGCGGAGGCCGTTCCTCCGCAATATTTCACGCTGATGCTAAAGCATGGTTAACTGAATCGGGCGATTTGGCTTAAGAAATCAGTAAGAAGTGGAGAGGCCGGAGCGGCATAAAATGCCCCCGCTGCGATCGCCACTCCATACGGAATTCCCTTACGGTCTTCGAAGGTTGCCACCCCAAATCCAGGGGTCACGCCACGCGGAACTAGGCCGCGCATGATCACGATCAGGATGGTCAGCACGCCGCCCGCCATCGCCATTGCAACTAGAAATGGAACTGCGCCTGCGGGTCCGACCCATAGCATGACCGCCGGAATGAATTTCGCGTCGCCGCCGCCATAGAAGCCGAGCATGAACAATCCAACCGAGGCGACAAAGGCAACTGCGCCCACCAGCGCGTGCAACCCAACCACATCCCAGCCCGGGGCCGCGAGGATCGCCGTCGGCACAAACAGAAATGCCAACCAACCATTCAACCAGTTCGGAATGGTCAGGGTTTCGATATCAATCAATGCAGCGAACAGACAAAGCGCAAAGAAACTGGCGCCAAACAAAGTGAGGATCATTGTGTTATCCCTTGAAAATCTACAATTCGCATTCTGACTATCGCAAAGGATTTAAGGATCACTTGACGCCGCAAACGAAAGAAGCCGCCGGGCGAACCCGGCGGCTTCCTGCCAAATAATTGGCCTACCTTGCGGTCAGTCTTACGCCATTTGCTGGGCGACTGTGTTGAAGGTAGAAGAGGTGTTAGAACCAAGAGCAGTCACAGCACCGATGATCGCAACAGCGATCAGAGCAGCAATAAGACCATACTCAATGGCGGTGGCACCAGATTCATTCTTGAAAAAATTACGCATTGGAAACTCCCACTATGCAGGTTATAGAAGTCCCGGTTTTTTCTTGGGTTTGTCCCCGGAACAGATTTGGTTCTAGCCCAACACGCTGAAAATCTGGTGAATCAGAACAGAAACTTTCTGAAGATTCCGCAAGCGAATATTAACCTGCAAATCTAACTCGCTGGAACGATATTTCTTCACTGAAACATTCAGCAGCCGGTCGCAGAGTGCGCACGAGCAATGCTATTTAGAATGCGATCGTCCCACGCCTATCGCTTGATACACAATTCACGATTCGCTCGTTCTGTGATTCCGTCGAGCTAAGAGGATAGAGCCGCCGGGCGAACCCGGCGGCATCCATCTATTGGAGTATATACCCTGCCTTACGGCTTACGCCATTTGTTGCGCAACCTTGTTGAACGTCGTTGACGCATTATCGCCAAGCGCGGTCACGGCACCGATGATCGCAACAGCGATCAATGCAGCAATAAGA
>SPJK01082767.1_pt1 | contig 18383 bp, 32 predicted proteins | sample 3741771 | NCBI WGS metagenome assembly SPJK01 (sample SAMN10925997, study PRJNA522277) | cold seep metagenome | isolation source: Elba SIP-enriched marine methane seep metagenome, extraction at timepoint T2 | place: Italy: coast of Elba, Mediterranean Sea
ACCGCAAAGGGCAACTGCTCGCGCTCGACACGGCCCAGGCTACGCTTGAACTCCCGAACATTGGACCGGATATCGAACCCCGGAAGCATGGTCTATCGCGTCTTGCGGGACTTGCCCGCCTTGGCTGTCTTGCGGGGTGTGCGAACCGCGCCGCTCGCGGCCTTCACGGCCGGTTCTGTCGGGCGGGAAGCGCTGGGCGCACTCACCTCAGCGCGCTCCGCAAACTCGGAACACCCATCGTCTTCAAGAGTGATCGGCCACTGCGCTTCAACAACGGGGCCACCCCCCTCGACAGGGCGGGGCGCGTTGCGGTGGCAGGCCCCTGCTCGCTTGGCGTTACCCTGACGGGCCAAACGCCAGTGTTTACACTCGGCACAAGTCGACATTGCCGGCTCCGTGTTCTCTGACCGACTGGCGATCAGGCATGAAAAAGCCGCCCAGTGGGCGGCGGTGAGTGGGCTTTGGACACATTGACCCCATCGGCTATTTCGGCGCTTTGCGCTAGCCCAGGTCTGCCGCGGCTCGCCCCATTATGATGTTCTTGGCTCGGGGTGCCGTCGGATCGCAGGTCGTCCTTGATTCGAAAGTCCGCTGATTTGCAGAACAAAACAAGCCTATTTGTTCCCCTTTTCTTCCACTGGTGGTTTGGAATGGGCAACGGCTTGGCCACGTCAACCCCCAAAATCATAGTGATTGAGCGGATTTAGGCGCGCAAACAGTGGATGTCCCGCTTGACCGGACAGGCGCGTCAGACCGACATTCAAGGGGCAAGGCGTTGCCGCGCCTTGCCCCGGGTCTGTATTGAGCTCTCGAATGATCTTGGTCAGTTCCCGCAGCCGGGTGGCCGGCCCCTCTGCGGCCTCGCATGTCAATGCGGGGCCGCAACCCTTCAAGGACACCACTTTCAGGTGCCGCGCGGGTTTTCGTCAAGGTCTTTCTCACGGCGCCACGGCGGCAGATCGAACGCCAGTGCTGCACACGCCAGCGCAGCCAGCTTGGGCACACCGTTCTGCAACCAGGCATCCACAGTGCCACGCGCAACGCCCAGTGCCCGGGCCGCGGCGGCTTTACGCAAGCCCATATGGTCCATCCACGCTTGAAATTCTTCCCCTGTCATCGGTTTTCCTCTATAAGGGCGGGAGGTGACCCCCGCTTTCGCGAGAGCCACCCCCCTGTCTACTCGCTCTTCCGGTGGACCAAGTTGGCGACCGAGACCACCAGTTGAGCGATTAGCAGGAGAATTGACGCCGTCTCATATGACATTGTCGTCTCCTTTTTGTGCCGGTCGGGACCATCCCGCCCGGCCCATTCTTTATGCCATATATTGTGCACAGAGTCGCGGATAAATGTTCAATTTTGGACATAAAAGAGGGGGAACAAACCGACGCCTGTCCCCCCTTCCCGATCGGTCAGCTCACAAGCTTATGCGGCACGCCCCAGCGCGATCACTGGAATATCGACGGCCCGCTCTGCGCCAAACAAGCGCAACACCATTCGGGCTTGCTGCCCCCGGATCTCGGTCACCTCAGCCACATGCCCTTCGAACGGCCCCTCGAGGATTTCCACCCGGTCGCCAGCTTCGAACTCGCGATATGTGCGCATCCATCGCTGGGAGTCGGGTGCGTTGAACTCGCCACGCGAATGGCGGACCAGCAACGCCCGCACTTGGCGATACGGCAGCACCATCGGCCGCCCGTCGTGCCCGATCACTTCGCGGACCAGCCGGAACCGGAACAGGTTGGCCCATTGCGCGTCGACCGTCTTGGCGTCGCCGCGGTATATCCCGATCAGGGAATAGCCAGGGATCAGCGCAAACCGCATCTCGGTCTTGGTCTTGGCCATCCGATTGACCTTGCGGAACTTGGTCTCGGTAGGCACGAAGACAATCAGCCCCGCATCATCCAGAATGCGCTCGGCGACGAATTCCTTACCCGAGGGAACGCGGATCAGATACCAATCCAGATCCCCCAGCGTATCGAGGTCATTGGCGCTCAGCCCACGGTTCTCGACCTCCCGCCGCTTCACCTTGCGGGGCGTGCGACGTGGCTTGGCAGTTTCGGTGGGCGGCCGCGTGGCCGCTTCCTTCAACAAATGCCCCAGCGGCTTGTAGACGCGCTTCTGCCCCCGACGGTGGTTAATCATGCGGCTTTGCTCCGACTGATGATGCTGGGATAGGCAGCGGCCGCGTCACCGCGCATCGCGGCCTGGAACGCGGACTGTTGCTCGGGAAGCATGCGATAGGCCCCGACCGGTGAGCGATTGGCACCCAGGATGATCCAGCCCAAATCCGACACCCGGCGACGCAGGCCCGTCACCAACACGCGAACATGCTTGCGGGATCGACCATCCGCAGTCGGCTGATCATGCTCGAGGGCAGCGAGGAGGCCATCGACCGTCACCGGACCACGGGCCAAACACCGGGCGACCACCTCCTGTTGGCGGTTCAATGCCCATTCGAAGGGCGCGTGCAGGATGCCTTGCTCTGCGGCCCGCTCTGCCCGCTCCAGGCGTTCCTCGAGATATTCGATCCGGTCGCGCAGAAGGCGGCAAATGGGGCAATCATGTTCGGTCATGCTGCACCCCGTCCGCTGCGCCGCTCTTGCCGGCGAGCCAGAAAGGCTTCCGACCACACGCTGAGCTGATTGGCAGCAATCAGCGCCTCGAACGAACGGCGGAACTCCACCTCGCCAGACGGCATGACCGCCACCAGCTGGGCCCCTTCTCGATGAAACCGGAACGCTCCAGGCGCCGCCCATCGCCGGATGTCTCGCTCCGCCGTCCCGGACTCTCGGGCCGATGCCAGGAACTGATGCTCCTCGCTGTCGGTCAGCTGGGCCGGTTCCAGAACGATGGCCTCACGGGGCACCCATTGGCGAACCAGACCGCGCTTGGAGTTGAGATCGAGAAACCGGCGAAGGCCGCACGGGATCTGCCCGTTCTTGCTCACCACCGCCGCATAAGCCCTGCCAGCGGCCAGCACCGCATCCGGCCCCAGCGCATCGACAGCCTTGCGCCAATCCGATCGGGCTTGCTTCAGGTTCACATTCCCAGAACGCTCCATCGGGAAAACCGAACAGAACAGGTCAAATCCCTCCTTCTCCCCCTCCAAGGGGGTAGGGGGTTTAGGTTCCAATGATGGTTCCAATGACGGTTCAGCTTCTATACCGGCATCTGCTGCCGGTTGGTCCGGCGTTAGATGCCGGTTGGTGCGGCATTTGCTGCCGGTTGATGCAACCGGCGTTAGATGCCGGTTGTCGTTCCCGTCCTGTTCCGGTGCATTTCCGGCCGCCAACTCAGCTCGCCGCGCCGATTCCAGCTCAGCCAATTCGCTCGCGCTCAGACCCAATTCGGCGAGCAGCGGGTGACCGTCGGCCTCCTCGACTTCCAACCGCCCACGGCGGCGATTCTCACGCTTCAGGGGCCACCCCATCAACAGATAGGCGTCCGACTTGCGTGAGCCATCCCGGCGGCGCCGAGGCAGGCGCAAGATCATCCCCAGCGCCTCGAGGGACTTCAGGCCGTCACGGACTGCCCTGTCCTTCATCCGGGTCTTTTCCATCAGCGTCGTCTGGCGCGGATAGCACAGACCATAGGCGTCCGAGTTGTTCCCCAGCGCGACGAGCAGGAAGGCGTCGCGAGACGACGACACAGCCGGGCAGTCGTCCAAGGCAAAGCTGAAGGCATCAACGGTCATGCTGCATCCCCGTCAAAGCTGATTTGCTCTTGCACGGGTTTCGGCGCTGGCGCCTCAAACAGACGGGGCTGCTTGTAGGCCTCCCCAATCCGCTTGCACGCTATGTCGAAATAGTCAGGGTCCAGCTCGATCCCGGTGAACTTCCGGCCAAGGTTCACGCAGGCGACGCCAGTGGTGCCGCTGCCCATGAAGGGGTCCAGCACGCTGCCGCCGATCGGTGAAACAACCGACACTAGGCGACGCAGCAGCTCCGCAGGCTTCTCGGTAGGGTGAAGATCAGAGCTGCTGATCCGTTTGACCCGCAAAACATTCGGCGTGCCTCGATCATAGATGAGCGGCACACCCTTGGCCGCGTGGATCGCGAACTCATGTTGATTGCGGAACCCGTTTCCGAGCGCCATGTCCTCCTTGTCCCAGACCGCAACATTCTGGACCCGAAAGTTCACACTTTCCACCACGCCATATAGCGTCGGGTACTGCCGCCAATCGATAAAGCTCACGAATGACCCGCCCTCTGGGAGCATGGTATAGGAGGCCTCCGCGACATGGCGCAGAAGCCATGTGAAGCCGGTGACAGTCATTCGGTCATTCGTTATCGGCTTTGCCTTCCAGCGCTGCCCGCGCGACATGCCACCACGACCGGAAACGTCCGCAGAGGTGCGCGCGCCGCTGCAATAGGGCGGGTCCGTCACCACAGCGTCGAACTCGCCAAGCGTCGTCATCACTTCAAGGCAATCGCCCTGGTACAGCGTGCAGTCGCCGATAACTTCCTTGCGCTGATAGCTCATGCCACCCTCCCCGCCCTGGACAGGGCGCGCCAGGCCTTGCATGCGGCCAGGTCAAAGCCTCGTACAAGACCAGGCTCCGGGCCCTCATAATAGGTGGCCAGCGATGCCGTGCGCTGCAGCTTGCGAGCACAGCACGCGCTCAACACCGGCAGTCGATGGCGGATGGCATGGGCCGCGGCGGCGTAGAGCACGCTGGAATGGTCCCGATTCATCCGCCGGCCAATCTCGCTGGCGCTGCTGCGACCTGCGGCCAACGCCCAGTGAAACACCCAGTGACGAGCGCGCACATAGCGGAACGTCCGACGCGGGCCCAAGATGGCGGCAGGCAACACGCCATAAATGGCCGACGCTCGATCGATAAGATCACTCACAGTCGGCGCAGACAGCCGCTGACGGGTTTCGGCACGCTGGATCTCATCCCGTTCGGCTTGGGTCAAAGCTTGCATCAGGCCACCCCCTTGCGGCGGGCATAGCTGGCCGCCCGTTCGCTGCGCTTCTCCGCGCTGCGGGTTGCCGCCTTATCGATGGTCTTGGCGCGATGGGCCGCACAATAGGCACTGCCCGACTCGCGATCGGCACCGCAAAAGCGATAGTTTTCCGGGTGGCGCGCACCCGACACGTCAAAGCGACAATGCCCCGGCTTCAGATCGGCAAATGCCACACCGCCCGGAACGCCCACAGGCACCACCTCAGGCGCTGCCAGCGGCGTCGGGGGCTTGACCCCCGGCTCGTGCCGGCCAAAGCGCAGGCCACCCCCAGTCCCGCCTGATTTGACCACACCAGCGGTCATGCTTGGCGGCCCGGATGGGCGGCGCACATGGCGCCCGACCCTGCGACCAGGCAGACCAAGACGGTTCGCCTTCCCGATCACCGCATCACGGCTCACCGCGCCATTGAACGCCTTGGAAATCACAGTCGCACTGACGCCGCTTGCCCAAAGGTCACGCAGCTTGGCTTCCGCCGACAATGTCCAATCAAATTTCTGCGTCATGCCGGTTCATCCTCTTGTGTCTGGGTGGGGGCCTGGGTGCGGGCGTGGTGCAGCGCACGCTGCAACTGCCCGATCAGCCAGTCGGCCTGTTCATCGGTCAGGGTGATGCTGGCTTGCAGTCCGGCCGCGCAGCCCAGATTCAGCTGCACGCCCGGTGCGCGGTCCGGATCCAGCAAACAGGGCAGCCCTGATATGTCGCCGAACTCGATCACGGTCCTCACGGGGCCGGGCGCCATATGGCTCATGCCGCACCCCCGATCATGGCCATCACCAAAACCATCACCGTCACCGCGCAGGCCATGCAGGCCCCAGCAGTCGGGCCGCAACCGGATCCAGTCTGTGGAGTACCTTTTGGCATCACTTCCTCCTCTCCACGCCGCCGCCGATCTTGGCTTTCCAGAGACCATCCTTGTTGGTCTGGAAGCCGCCACCGCGGATCTTGCGTTTCTGGCGTGTCTTCAGTTTCGCGGGCTTGTCGTCGAAGCGACGTGGCCGAACGGGCGCTTCGTCCAGATCGTCTTCCTCATCATCCCAGGACCGGCCAATGACGGGCCGGGCGAACTTCGCCGCCTGGCGCTTGGCCTTGGCCGCTCGTGGCGTGTCCTGCGTGCGGCCCTTCTTCAGGTTCTCGGCCAGCTTCACACCGCACACATTGCCCGCGTCATGGGCCCCGCCATTCGAAAGCGGGTTGCGATGCTCCAGGCTGATGCTGTCCCCGTGCGGCGGGGCGAGGTCCGGATCCAGCGGGTCACCCGTGATGGCACAGGCCCAATCCTGAGCCTCCAGCACCGCGATGAAATCCACCGGCACCGCATTGCACCCCATGCGACGCGCGCGGGCACGGTTGGCCTGCTCGATCCGCTTCAGGCGCTTCGTCGCAAATGGGGACAGCGTCAGGGTCATTTACCGCCCGCCCCGCGCCGTCAGGCGTTCGAAGGTGCGGGCCCCGGCCATCAACAAGCACCAGGCCAGAGCGACAAAGGCCGTCAGCGGCCAGAACACGGCATAGACAAGCGGCGCTACCCACTCGCGTTCATTCTCGGAACACGCTGCCCACCAGCCAAAGCCGGCCAGCCCGTATAGCGCTGCGAGGATGACTGGGTGAATCTCCATCGGATCAGCCCTCCACCGCGCCGAGATACATCTCGAGCAGCGCCTCGGCTTCCTGACGCTCGTGGCGGTCGATCTTGCGAAGCGCGATGACCTTGCGGAGAATCTTGGTGTCGTAGCCGGTCGATTTCGCCTCGGAATAGACCTCCTTGATGTCGCTCGCGACATTGGCCTTGTCCTCCTCGAGGCGCTCGATCCGCGCCACGAAGGATTTCAGCTGTTCCCGGGTGGCAGCCGTCTGGCTCGCGCCAGCGTCTCCGGTTTCCGGCAAGCCGGTATCGTCCGCAAAAGCCATGCTTCCACGCTCCTCTTTGATTGAAGCCCCGGCTCAGCGCCGCGGCGTCGGTTTCGAAACTTCCAGCTCGGCCCGCAACTGGGCGGCCCGGGCCATCACAAACTCATGATCACGGACCCGGCGGGTGCCCTTCGGCGCCAAGCGCAAGCGCTTCTCAGCGTCAGCGGCCCGGCGGCAGGCGGCCAGAACAACCAGGTCCGTCATCACTTCAATCCTCAATCTCGCCGGCATGCAGACGCTCGGCCCGCGCCGACAATTCCGTTGCATGCTGCAGGTTCACCGCCGCCGCCTTGCGGATCCCGATGATCTCCGCATGAGTCAGTCGGCCATCCTCCTCGGCCGCATCCACCGTGCGAGCCAGATCCGCGCTGGCATACACATCGCTGTGCGCCAGCTTCGCGATCGAGCCCACGCCCTCCTGACTGTCGATCAGGTCCGCCACAGCACGCAGCAGGTCCGATCGGTCATTCAGTGCCAACAGAACAAGCCCCTCATTGAACGGCCATGGGCGCTCGCCCCGCCCTATCGCCGACAGGCGGTCAGATTTCATCGGTGAATCCGGCCAGGCGCACGCTGCCTCATACCCGCCAGGCATCTCGCCCAGCTGCTTGGCCAACCAGCGGCCCAGGGCCTTTGCCTTCAAAATGTTCATGAGACGTTCCGCACATTGCTGCAGGTGACGTCATCGCCGCCGACCGGCATGCTGGCAGCATGGAAAAGGCAATGATGACGCACGGATTGGACAAAGCGATGGCCGATACGGCGCGTAGTGAGATCAGGGAGACACGCCCCGCACCGGCCATCAGACCGCAGCGCCGGACGGGGGATGCCGGCGTGCGGGATTTGGGAAACTGAAATGTCGAGCTTGCGACCATTCCGCAGCACTATTGCTCGGCTGACGCCGGCCCCTGCCCTGCGGTTGATGCCAGCCCCGGCGCAAACGCACCCGGACCGGCACATGGAAGCCGTGTTGGCCCGGCCCGCCCGACGCGGGGCACCGGGTAAAGGTGGCAGGGGGAATTCTTGCGATGGAAGGGCTGGATATGCTGTGGTTTGAGCGCGAAGAGGCCGAGGCGCCGCGATCAGCCGGCGACGTCCAATCCTTGCTGGCGTCGACGCCACCCGAAGGAATGGCGCCGCACCACGTCGCGCAGACGATTGAGGCGCCGGCGCATGGTCAAGACATGCGCCAGCATGGCCAGGGCGACCCCCAGCGTGAGGACCAAACCGACATCCACCGACACCGGAACCCGCCACGCGCCATGCGCGCCGATCATGCCGGCGATCGTGCAAACCAGAGACCCGGCGCCATAGACGAGGGTCGCCAGCGAAAGCGGATTGCCCAGCGACGTCATCGCCGGCAGAAACAATCGAAACTTGTCCACCGTTCGGGCCTGCACGCTCATGTGATAGACGCCGTCCGTGAACAGCCAGCACACATAGGCACCGGCCACCAGCACCAGGGCCGTCGCAAACAGCGGGGCGCCCGCCGGACCCAGCGATATCAGGGCCGCCCCTGGCAGGGCTGCTATGCCCCCCAGCGCCGCCATGATCCGCTGACCCTCCAGCTGCTTCCACTCGGTGTCGTTCATGCGGGCAAGACTGGCAGGCGTCTGGGTCATGGGAAAGAGCTTTCTTGCCGGACGGTGCCGCAATGACCCGGTCCGGAATTCCAATATTCGCAAAAGGTGAGAGCGCCGCCACACTCGAGACAGATTTTGTCCTCCCCAATAGGCAACCTGACGATGCATTCAGGAAACCTTCGGAGGACACATGCCACTCACTGCCACCCTGCACATCGACCAGCCGCCCGCCGTCGCCTGGCACGACAACCGCATGCACATTGACATCCAGTGCGGTGAGATACGCTTCACCCGCATCCTTACGCGGCACGTCTCCGAAGCGCTCGCGGCAAGCCTCCTGCGAGAGCTCGCCAAGAGCGCCGGAATCTCGGTGGAACAGATGCGCAGCAAGTTGGCGAACGACTTCTGACATCAGGCGGCATCCTTCTGTCCGCCCGAAGGAAGCCAAGCCCGCATTCGATAACCGAACCGGTCCTCGATCACCGCGGCAGTTTCCAGACTCGGCCGACATAGCCCGCGCCGCATTCTCGACACGACTGAACGGTCTCGTCCGATGGCCTTGGCGATGGTCGCGTCTGTCAAACCGTGGGTGCGCGCGAAGGTGTCAAATGAGATCATCATGGTTGTGAATGTGCATCAGATACACAATCGCGGTCAAGTGGAATGTGCGTTTGATGCCGTGGCAGGGACGCCCGCCATTGTGCATATTACGCACATGGCGACTACGACCCCGAAAACGTTCCTGAGAGAATGGCGCAAATGGCGCAAGCTGACGCTTGAGCAGGCAGCCGAGCTGGTCGACCTGTCGCACTCGCAGCTATCTAGAATTGAGCGTGGCTCATCAGACTACACCCGATCAACACTTGAAGCCCTTGCGAAGATCTATGTGTGCGAGCCTGGCGACTTGCTCAGCAAGGACCCTACAGCCCCGAGCGCTACAATCGTCGAGATTTGGGATCATATTCCTGCCGCGCAGAGAGAAACTGCCGCCAAGGTCCTTCGGTCCTTCACGAAGAACGGATCCTGATCCGCACTCCGCACGCTGTAGGCCCAAATGGCCGGACACACTCACTGTTTAGTTGCATTTTCGACAAGCACGCCTGACTATCTGGCCAGCGACAGGGGATATCGATGAATTTTCGTGTATTGACAGTGATTGTGTGCGCCTTGGCTCTGGCTGGCTGCGCATCGAATATGGGCACTCAAACAGTCAATGATTTCAGCCGCTTTATGCAGCTGGAAGGCGGCGTCACCACCAAGGCCGATGTCTACGAGTTGTTTGGGCAGCCCCATCTGGTCAACCAGATCGAGGAAAGTGGTGAGACCATTTGGACCTACTACAGTATCCGCGAGACGATGAACGCAACGACCTATATCCCCTACTTGGGCTTGGTCACCGGCGGAAGCGATGTAGACTCAACCCGGGCCGACTTCTTCTTTGATAGTGGCGATACTTATCTACGCTCGGATCGTGAGGAATCGTCCCGTTACAAAAACATGTGGCTGGGAATGGGAGACGCCTTCACGCCATCTGGCCAAGTCGAGGTGGTCCGGCTGGAGATGGAGCGACTGGGGCTCCCTTTTGATGAACGGCAGGCACGAGAATACGCCGCCGCAGCAGACCAGTTCGCGGACTGATTATGCGGGTCCTTTATGTGCTACTGCTTACAAGCCTACTGGCCGGCTGCGCTTCGCTCGCTGAGGGTACTATCGAAACGTCTGAGCGCCTGCTTTTGACGTCGTCCCCCAGCGGGGCTTCAGTGCGACAGCAAAGCCGCACCATCTGTTCCACGCCCTGCTATACTCGCCGGAGCGATTTGAGATCCGGAGAGGGCTTCACTTTCCAGTGGCCAAACGGCGAGACGATTGAAGTCGAGCCGTCCTATGACTTTCAGGCCGCAGTCCTCGGAAACATTATCTTTGGCGGCGGCGTCGGCCTGGTGATTGACACCGCCACTGGTCGCGCCGTCGGGCGGCCTGATCACATCCATGTAGAATTAGCGGAAAATCGAGCGCGCCCGCTGGCGGCCGACTAGCGTCGCTGCACGCCCAATTTGCACCATCTGACACGGCCACTGATTCTTCGAGAGCCATCCCTCCAACTCGAAATGTGCATTTAGTGCAATTTTCCATTTGACCATATATGTGCATATCGTGCACATTGCATCCCAATGGAGGATGCGATGTCAATTTGGATTGTTGGAATTATTTTGACGCTGGTTGGCGGCGAACCCGTGTCAGGGATCGCTACCGACCACCAGCGCGATCGTGTGGCCACCCAGAGTGCCTTCTCGTCTTCTTGGATCGACCTTGGCCACGAACCTGTCGCCGACAAATCGCGCGGCGACAGTGCAAACGACCCCGAACACGTCCGTGTAAACGACTTTCACGAAGATCTCGCACGCAAAGTGCCCGCCCAACTCCCGTCTGGCCTCGAGAAACTGCTCATGCGTGTCGTCCCAGACAACACCGAGCGGCTCACGACCACCGCCAGAGATGACCGGGCCTTCCTCTGTGGTGAGCTCTATCACGATGTCCTCTACAACCTCATCGTCGCCTGGCCTGGGGTGCACGATCAGGCTCGCCTCGACCCTTTCAACTCTAGCAGGAGACAAGCCGGTGTTCTCAGCGGGGATCACCGCTTTGATTGTGTGGTTGTGTACCAGCAAGTCCGCAGTTCCCATCCGCAGATAGGCTCGGACCTGGGCCCTGCCCATCTCTCGAGCCGTCCTGTTGGCGACGTGAGCGGCGTCAGCTCCAGCCTCGGCGGCCACGCTCGCCCGGGCCGCTTGAACGACCGCCGCTCGGGTTTGCTCAAAAGTGCTGCGAAGATACTTGAGCGCGAACCAGCTGATGCCGGCCATGACGACGGCGGCGGCAGCAGAGATCGCAGCCGCAACGTCCGCCCTGGTCCAACCTCGGTCGAGCTGATCGCCTTTCCCCTCGCCCTGCTCGTCAGCCTCATGCCGCTGTTCTTGTGGCTCCACTGGGTCTCCCAGCGCGACTTCAGCGAGCGGCCGAAGCGGTGCGTCCCGCAGCGGCTCTTCTCGACTGTCGGCACCATCCTCATGATCGGGGGCATCGGCATGGCCATGCTCTGCTGGGCGGCCATGGGCGCGTTCGGCCCCGTCTTCTTCTGACGACACGGCGCCCGCCTCCTGCGCCCGCGCAACACCACTCCCCAGCGTGACGACCATCACACAAAGGATCATCACCATGACCGATCGAAGAAACATCTCGCCCCATTCCTCTCCCCGTGGAACACGGCGCAACCTCACCACGCAATCCGCTGGGCAGCAAGCACAGCCGGTCAACGTGGAAGACTTCGACCCGATCGACGGCCTGATGCCGGCCAGCCTGCGTCACGTCTTCATAAAGGTCCGGCCCGAGCCAGACACGCCACCCGACACCGTACAGCGCCGCGAGCCGCCCATGATCCTCCAGGGGGTTGCAGCGCTCGCTCTGCTGGCCATCCCGTTGCTTCTAAGCAGCTGCACAGCGCCGGCGTCTGAAAATCCGGAGCGCGAAGCGGCGGCGCGTGATCCGTATGAATACCCTGTCACCCCATGGCGAGATCCACAGACTGGTTGCGAATACCTCGTCGCAAAAACCGTCCGCGGCGGCGCTGCGATCACCCCGCGAATGACAGCAGAAGGTGTTCACGCCTGTTATCCGGTGACGTCATGAGCGAGCTGGACGATGCCATCGCCGATATGGCCCGCAACACCGCAGCGCTCGAAACACTGGCGCTTGCACGGCGCTCCCCCTTCCCGCGCGATCAGGTGATCTATCAATCCAATCCCGGCAGCAAGCACGTCTGCCTGGTCCCCGCCGAGGGCGTCGGAACACCGCCCCGCCCCAGCGGCAAGGTCATCGCCTTTCCGCGCCGGTTTCGGCTGATCGAAGGGGGTGCGTGATGGTGGAACCGGTCCGCGTCATCCTGCGCGCGCACTATCTGCAGCGCTGGCAGGGCATGTCCCTGCTCAAACAGAAGTCGCTCGCCCACCGCATTGGCGTGACACAGGGATATTTGTCCCGGCTCGCGATCGGGATTGGCAGCTGTACGATCTGGGATGCCGGCCGCCTGGTCGCCAAGATCAATTTCCACCTGCGTCATGATGGCATGCGCGAACGAATGCGCCTGCGCGACCTGATCGCCCGCCATGTGCCGGCCGCCGTCAGCAGCAGCGACGAACGCGAGGCGGCCTGACATGCCCCCCGCCCACTTCCACCGCCCCAGCGTGACGCCCAACAGCCAGATCGATCGGCGCATTGCCGACTACAAGCGCGGTCTGCGCCAGGCGACCTGTGCAGACACCCTCGAGGAACACGTGCTCGTCTTCAACCTGTCCGAAACCCGTCTTCACCTTCACCAGAGCGAGCAAGCCGAAATCGATCGCCTGATCGCACGGCGCCGTCGCGAACTCAGCGAGGGCGCATGACACGTCTCGACTGGATCCTCGCCGTCACCCGGCTGTGGTGCGTGTCACCCATGACACGCGACCAGCTGATCGAAGCCAACCGCCCCCTGCTGGCCAGCCTCTCACCCGATGAGAAGCGCACCGCATGGGAAGCGATGAATGAAAGCATGGAGCGTGCAGCATGAACGGACTCATCATTGACAGTTTCGCCGGTGGCGGCGGGGCCAGCACCGGGATTGAGCGCGCGCTAGGCCGCAGCCCGGACATCGCCATCAACCACGATGCTGACGCTTTGGCACTGCACGAATCCAACCATCCGGAGACCGAGCACATGGTTTCCGACATCTGGCAGGTGAACCCGTCCAAGGTTGTCGCCGATCGGGGGCCAGTTGGCCTGCTGTGGGCCAGCCCGGACTGCAAGCACTTTTCCAAGGCAAAGGGCGGCAAGCCGGTTTCGCCCCGGGTGCGTGGCCTGGCATGGGTCGTCACGAAATGGGCGGCCAAGGCACGGCCCCGCGTGATCATGCTGGAGAATGTGGAGGAGTTTCAGGACTGGGGCCCGCTCACGAAGGACGGCAAGCCCTGCAAGGAACGCCGCGGCAAGACCTTCCGCGCCTGGGTCGATCAGCTCGAACGTCTCGGCTATCGGGTTCAGTGGCGAGAATTGCGGGCCTGCGACTATGGCGCCCCAACCATCCGCAAGCGCCTTTTTGTCATCGCCCGGTGCGATGGCTTGCCCATCGTTTGGCCGGCACCGACACACGGCCACCGCGACAGCCTTGAGGTCTCTGTCGGCGACCAGAAGCCCTATCGCACCGCTGCCGATATCATCGACTGGTCCGTCCCCTGCCCGTCCATATTCATGGATCCGGGTGAGGCGAAAAAGTTGGGCCTGAAACGCCCACTTGCCGAGGCCACCCTGCGGCGCATCGCCAGGGGCGTCATGCGCTATGTGGTGAACAATCCAAAACCGTTCATCGTGACGCTGAACCATTCCGGCGAGAACCAGCGAGCCTGGCAGATGGACGAACCGTTCCGCACGGTCACAGCGTCCCGCGATGCGCATGCGCTCGTCACGCCCGTTGTCACCCGCGCCCAACACGGCGGCGCGAACCGTGATCCGGAAGACCCGATTCACACCATCTGTGCATCGACGAAGGATCAGAACGCGATCATCGCGCCAGTGCTGACGAAGTTCCGCAAGGACAATCAGGGCGCGTCGATCGAAGACCCAATGCCAACCGTCACCGCGAATGGCCACAACAAGCGCGCCGGGTGCGGGATTCCGCTGGGCGTCATCGCTTCGACCCTGGTCCCGCGCTATGGCGAGCGGCCAGGACAGGAGCCACGCACACGGGACATCGAGGAACCGGCTCCAACCATCGTGCCGACCGGCAACGGCGCCCAACTCGTCACCGCCTTCCTCGCGCAACACAATACCGGCGTCACTGGACACGAGGCCGAGACCCCGCTGTCGACCATCGTCGGCAAGGGATGCACCCAGGGTGTCGTGACAGCCCATATGATGCCGCACTACGGCGCGAGCGTGGCGCGAGACGCCGAAGACCCGGTCGGGACCGTGACGGCAGGCGGTGGCGGAAAACAGGCCGTCGTGGCCGCTCATATGATCAATATGAAGGGATCGGACCGCCGCGACAGCGCTGCCGACGATCCGGCCGCCACGGTCACCGCCGGCGGCAATCACGCTTTCACGGTCGCGACCTTCCTCACCAAGTATTACGGCAATGATGGCGACAGCCGGACCGACGAGCCATTACACACAGTTTCCACAAGGGACCGGTTCGGCCTGGTCACCGTCACCATCGACGGCGAGGAGTACGTCATCGTCGATATCGGCATGCGGATGCTCACCCCGCGCGAGCTCTATCTCGCCCAGGGCTTCCCGCCTGAATACATCATCGACACCCGGCCCGACGGATCGCCTATCACCAAGACGGCACAAACCCGCATGTGCGGCAACTCTGTATGCCCGCCGCTGGCAGAGGCCCTCGTCCGCGCCAACTTCCCCGATGCCGCCGAGATGGAGCGTGCCGCATGACTTGGACCATCATTGCATCAACAATTGCGCTTGTAGGGGCAATAAGGCTCGGACTTCGGGCTGGGGCATCATACGCCGTGGCAACTCGTATCGACATGATGGAGATCGAGCAACGAGGCCATCTTTCCAATCACTATCGACATTGGCTGCGACCCATCGGGGAGGGGGGCGGCGCGCTGCTTCTCGCGCTGTTTGCGGGTTTTCTGATTGGTGACCTGTCATGACCCGCCGCCGGGACTTCACCCTATGGGCTGTGCTGGCTCTGTTTGCTGCCGCTGTATTTGGAGGAATGAGCTGATGACAATCCGACCGATAGCATTCACCGGGGCGATGGTCTCCGCGCTTCTGGATGGGCGGAAGACGCAGACGAGACGGGTGCTGAGCATCCCCTTTCTTGAAGGCATCAACCCTCAGCACACGGGTCTTGTCGCTACCCGTTCCTACGGCAGCACATGGCAGGTGTACGGGACGGCAGACGCTAGCAAGCCCTTCGACGTTCGATACGAGGTAGGCGACCTCCTCTATGTCCGGGAGTGCTGGCGGACGCCGGAAAGCCTGGATCATTTGTCGCCGCGGCAAATCGCCGAGCGTTGCGACGAGCTTGGGTATCGCGGCCGTTGGTGCCCACGCGTGACCGAAGCTGACGACATGACGCATCAATGGTCTGAAGAGGACGGATTCCGTGACGATGAGCCGACGGGAAGGCTCCGGGCCGCAATGCACATGCCTCGCTGGGCCTCCCGCCTCACCCTCAAGGTAACAGACGTTCGGGTCGAGCGTGTGAAGCAGATCAGTGAGGCGGATGCGCGGGCGGAAGGTCTCGCCGCCATTTCCAAAGATGGCAAGCTGTTCAAGTTCGGCATCCCGGACCGCGACGGGTATCCGGGCAATGACGATTACGGCTGGCATTGGCCTGATTGGGAGGTCGATCCACGAGCCGCTTTTCGCACCCTCTGGGACAGCATCAACGCCCCGCGCGGCTTCGGCTGGGATGCGAACCCCTGGGTGGTCGCCGTCAGCTTCGAGTTGATCCGGGCAAACGTGGATCAACTCCCCGGACCGCAGGCCAAAGCCGAGGACACGGAGCGAGAGCGCAGCGGAGCCACAACAACAAGGACAGGACAATGAGTGAACGCGAAACAGGCGCCACGTTGCAGGACTTTGTTTCAGACTTGGGAATGGAGGCCGTCGAGCAGCCATCACCTACGCCAGAGCAGATCCGTGCGGCTAAGGCCATTCAGGCAGCCGCAAAGAGAATGGTGCGCGCACGAGGCGGCGACCTCTCGTCACCCCAGCTCCTGGCCTATTCCGTTCAGTGCGCAATGGATGGATGGACAACCGAGAGTTTGGCGCAGGCCGTTGGCGACCCTGACTTTGAGGACTGGATGGGCGCGACGATGTCCGTGATGGCGTTCTTTATCGGCGCTGTGCCGAAAGAGGCACGAACGGAAATGCTGATTCAGCTCGCCGCCGCATTCACCCCGCTTGGCCAATCAATGCGGATGGACAATGCCGCCTCGCATTCTGCCGGAGGATCAACCCAATGAGTGAAGGTGAAGACTGGAAACCGTTCATGCCGAGCAATGGCACCGAGGGCGAAGCGTTTTTCGCTGATGTCTGCCGTGGATGCTCCAGGTTCGATGATTGCGAGCTGATCCTAAAATCTATGCTTGGTGAGCAGCCTGACGAATGGGAGGCCAAGCGAGGCGGGTCAGGCAATGCCGACTGGCGCTGTCGCGCGTCCGACGCCGCCCTCACCCCATTCCAGAAAGGCTGACCAATCGCCGCGCGCACGGACATAATCGCCCGCCTCGGCGTGATGCCGTTCGCCCTCACCCAGGGTGAGGCTGCAGCCATGTGTGCGGTCCCGGTCGGCTATTTTCAAGCGCATTGCCCGGTCATTCCAATGAAGCGAGGCAACCGGCTTCTCTACCCGTCTGACGAGGTGAAGGTGTGGTTCCGGGAGCATTGGCTTGCGCAGACCGGTCAATCCGAGAATGATGCCGGCCCTGCGGGTGACTGGACGGGGCGTTTCAACGACGATGACCAAGATGCGGCTTGAAGACGGAACCGAGGTCGAGATCGACGGCCTGCATTGCCCCAAGGTGAAGGGGCGCCGCTACGTCTACGACCGCAAGACCAAGTATCGCTTTTCCTCAGACTACGGGACATGGGAGCTGGTCGAAGAGATCAAGCAATACCGGGCAAGCCTGCCGGGGCAAAATTGCACGCGCCCTGGCACATGGGGCGGCCTGGTTCGCGCCTTCAAGAAGTCACCGGAATGGCGAGAACTCGCCCCCCGGACCCGGAAAGACTATGACACGCGCGTGTTCGACTGGCTCAAGCGGATGGATGATGTTCCGCTCGAGAGGATTACGGGCCCGGACATCTTCAAACTCCGGGACGCGGCCGCCAAGAAATCCACGCGCCGCGCCAATTACGTCATCCAGGTCATGAGCCGGGTGTTCGCGTGGGCGATGCCGAGGGGGCTGGCTCGATCAAACCCGGCCGCCGGCGTCTCCCTTCTCAAGCGGGACAAGTCCAAGCCACGCGCCAACCGACCGTGGACGATGGCGGAATGCCGGGCCGTCCTGGACGCCGCGCCAGTTCACCTGAAGGTGCCGATCGCGCTGAGCATGTTCACCGGGATCCGCGAGGCAGACGCCCTCCGGCTGCGCTGGGACACCTACAGCGACGGACAGTTCAATTTCAGGCCGAACAAGAACGATTACGATCTGTGGATCTCACCACCGCCGACACTTGCCGCGGTTCTCAAGACCGCGCCTCGCAACGCTCTGACGATTTCGGTGAACAGCCGGGGCGCACAATGGACGGAAAGCGGATTCCGGGCGTCCTGGCGCAAGCTGCGGATCAAATTGGAAAATGGGGGGAAGGTCGAGGCCGGATTAACAATCCACGGCCTGCGGCACACTGTCGGCAATGTATTGGCCGACGAGGGTGTGAGCACCGAGCATATCGCGAAGGTGCTGGGGATCACCGAGAAAGCGGCGAAAATCTATTCCGACCGGGCGACTCGGAAAAGGGCCACTTCTGCGGCCGTCGTCCACCTCGACAAAATCGGTCGAAGAACATGATCGGAACGGAATCTGTAAAACTGGCGGACAGCGAGTGTAAAACCGCCATTTAATAGGCGACAATGAAAACGCCGGATCAGCTTGATATAGTTGGGAAAATAAATGGTGCCCGGGGGCGGAATTGAACCACCGACACGCGGATTTTCAATCCGCTGCTCTACCCCTGAGCTACCCGGGCACCGTGTCGACAAGCTGCCTCGGCAGCCATCGAGAGCGCGGTTTATAGGTCGGGCATGGATGCGTGTCCATGGCTCTTTTCAGCGAATTCACAACCGGTGGCAGTCTGGTCCGTCGGATGGTGCCCGGACCTGTCCCTACTGATCTTCTTCAGCCGGCGGATTGTCCTC
>SPJK01032011.1_pt1 | contig 18378 bp, 13 predicted proteins | sample 3741771 | NCBI WGS metagenome assembly SPJK01 (sample SAMN10925997, study PRJNA522277) | cold seep metagenome | isolation source: Elba SIP-enriched marine methane seep metagenome, extraction at timepoint T2 | place: Italy: coast of Elba, Mediterranean Sea
AAAGATACCAAGAAGCTGCCTCTCAAAATTCAACTTCTCAAAAAGGTTGATAACAAACAGTCCGAGGAAGAGGAAGCCGATCCCTCAGAAGAAATCCTTGCCAGCTATGAAACGACACTCAATCTAGTTTCTCCACAAGAAGTAAGGATGGAAACATTTCTTAGCATGGTTGATAAGTCGGTTCAAAAGTATGCCTACCTTCCACCAAAAGATTTAGAGAAACGAGACACCCCCCCAGCATTAGCAGTCGTACTCCACAATGCCGGTGAAGATTGTTTTGATTTGCTCAAGAAATCAAAATCACTCGAAGGAATCGCTCAACTTGCACCCTTTGGTCGGGGTCTTCATGGCTTTGACTGGGAAGACTGGTCGGCTGACGATGTTCTGGAAGCCATGGCAGATGCCTCGACAAAGTTCTCATTCGATTCCGAGAGAGTTGCAATCGTCGGAAAAGGAATGGGGGGCCATGGAGCATTATGGCTGGGATGCACGAAACCAAATCGTTTTGCTGCGGTCAGCGTATCCGACGGATGGCTTAACCTACTACTTCCCAATGACGATCTTCCTCAACATATCATGCTTAAGAATCTTACGAGCATGATGAATCGACGAGCTAACGCTTCGAATCTTTTCGAGCTCACTCGTAATCTACAAGAAACTTCCGTGCGACTTTATCAGTCGGAAAAGCAGAAAGGGACGGCACGAACAGAAATGCTTGAGCTGAGAAGCATTTTAGGAAGCTTTCATCCCGACTTTGCTTATCGGGAAACAGAGATCAGCCTGGGAGATCAAATCAAGGAAGCCATTGAAGCAGCAACAATAAATGCCAATCGACGAAAGAATCAAAACCTAGACAAAATCACTTTTATTTCTCCAGGAATTGAAACGCTTGCTAATCTTGGATGGGTGACGATTGAATCTCCCATCGAGTTTGGCAAAGCCATGCAGCTTCAACTCAAACGTGACGATCAATCAGGCCTGATCGAAGGAACGACGAAAAACATTCGCCGAATAACCCTTTCCCTTAAAGGAATGGAACGCAAAAAAAGTGTGCAGATAAAGCTTGATCAGAGAACTGCCGTTCCTATCGTATGGCCCAGCCGATCATCGGAGATAACAATCGAGCGAAATGAGGAAGGGGGCTGGGGAACTCCGCGACCACCTGAAATACCTCTTCTAAGGAATCTGAATAAGTCTTCCTTACGTCCAAGTGGTCTTAAAGCAGTTTTTCAGAACAACCCCATTCTTGTTTATGGAACTCAGGGCAACAAACAAGAGAATCGCTGGTCGAAGGCTAAAGCGATCTATGATGCTGATATGTTCGCCTACCGAGGCTCCGGTCGCTTGGAAGTCATCGCGGATCGAGAATTTAAGAATGACGAATATCGGGACAGAAACGTAATTTGCTACGGTAATTTTAAAACCAACCGTGCTGCTAGATCTGTTTTCCGTATAACACAAATCAATGTCGCAAAAGATCAGATTCGTGTTGGCGAGCGACCCGAAACAGGAGATGACCTTTCCATTCTGATGGTTGGTCCTCGCGTTGGCAGTAAGTCAGCAACCACCGCCTTAATTGGTGGGACTGGCATTGTTGGCATGCGCAATACGACAAGGCTCCGATACTTCTGGTCAGGAGTCCATTATCCCGACCTGCTTATTTACGGCCCACAAGCAATATCACCGCCAAAAGGGACAACCTCGGTTGAGGATATCCGTGCGGTTGGGTACCGATCTCTGTATTGGGAAGTCAAAAAAGGCGAGATCGTCTGGCGTGATCTTGCGCTGTAAAAGAGTCACTTACTCTCCAGCATCAAGAGCCGACTCAATTTCAGCCACGAGTTTCTTGCTTGTTGGCTCCGTCATCGATCCATATCTGACGATAAGCTTGCCATCTCGACCGACAAGGAACTTCTCAAAGTTCCAGCGAACCTCTCGGTTGCTTTCCGAGGCGGAAACAAGATCTTTGTAAAGATCGCACTTCTCTTCGCCACGAACGTTCACCTTTGAAAGCATATCAAAAGTTACTCCGTAGTTCTTTTCACAGAAGGTGGCAATCTCGGATGCCGTGCCTGGTTCTTGACCACCGAATTGATTACAAGGAACTCCAACAACCGCCAAACCTTGGTCCGCGTATTTGTCAAAAAGCTCCTGCAAATTACTGTATTGCGAAGTGAATCCACATTTGCTCGCAACGTTGACAAAAAGGACCACCTTGCCCTGATACTTTTCAGCCAGATTGACCTCCATGCCATCTAGGGTTGTGACCGTGTGGTTCAAAACCATTTGTTCGCTAATCGCGGCATAGCCTGCGCTGGGAAAGAGAAGCATTGCTATGAGGGTGGTAAGAGCTTGAAGTGGATTCTTGGACATCGTAATAACTTAGTAGGGCTTTAGAATTTGTGAATTCAAATCTACACAAGGGCATCTCTTGCGGCCAACACTTTTTCCCGAGCTGAATCTACCGAATCAGCCAATGCTGTGAGGTGGCCCATTTTGCGCCCAAGACGGACGCTCTCTTTGCCATAAAGGTGCAAAGCGACCCCATGCTCAAGGGATTCGAACCAGTGTGGACAGTTCGATTCAGTCTCTGAGTTAGGATCTTTCAGAAGATGATCGCCTAAGAGATTCGCCATTGCCGCTGATGCGATAGGTTCCGTCGGACCTAATGGCAATCCACAAATAGCTCGGACTTGTTGTTCGAACTGAGATGTCTGACAAGCTTCGATGGTGAGGTGGCCTGAATTGTGCGGCCGAGGTGCGATTTCGTTTACGAGCAGCTCACCTTCAGCACACTCGAAAAGCTCAATGCAGATCAGCCCGACCGCATCCAAAGCATCAGCAACATCGGTTGCAATTCTTCCCGCTTCAGCAACAGCATTTGGATGAAGCACGGGCGCAGGCAATAAAGATACATCTAGGATATGATTCTTGTGTTCGTTGGCAATGGGACCATACAGGACAGAATTGCCATCGATGCCCCGAGCAACAAGCATCGAAACTTCGCGCACAAACGGAACAAATGCCTCGAGAATACAATCGCCTGGGCCAAGCTTTTGCCAAGCTTCTTCTAGTTTTGATTCCTCACGAAGAACCGCCTGCCCTTTTCCGTCGTATCCCATTTGAGCGGTCTTAAGAACAGCAGGAAGACCGATTGTTTTGACAGCTTTGTGTAAGTCTTCTAACGATTTGACTTCAGCATAGGGTCCAACAGGAACACCGGCATTGGCTAGAAAATTCTTTTCACGAAGGCGATGCTGTGTTGTATGCAAAACATGCGAACCGGGCCGGACCGGTGAGTGCTCTTCAGCAACTTTAATCGCTTCGGTAGGGACATTCTCAAATTCAAGTGTCGATGCCTCGACGCTTAGAGCAAAGCTCGCAACGCTACGCAGATCATTCAGCGATCCAATATGCTCAAAGTCGGCGACCTGACCGGCAGGGGAATCACGGTGCGAAGAAAAGACATGCACCCGGTACCCGAGTCGCTGAGCAGCCTGGACAAACATGCGGCCGAGTTGCCCTCCACCAAAAACGCCGAGCGTCGCCCCCGGAACGATTGGTTTCGCTCCATCGGTTTGCTCAGGTTGCGAAGTGGTATCACTCACGAAAGTTCCTGCTCAAGAACCTTGTCGGTCTGTTTCTGTCGCCACGTTGAAACACGTTCGGCAAGTTCGGAATCGGTGGTGGCAAGAATTTGCGCTGCCAGTAGGCCAGCGTTCTTGGCACCCGCTTCGCCAATTGCCAAAGTGCCAACCGGCACGCCCCCCGGCATTTGGACGATCGACAAAAGAGAATCGAGACCGCTAAGTGCTTTCGATTGCACCGGCACACCCAACACAGGAAGCGTTGTCATCGAGGCAACCATGCCGGGTAAATGAGCTGCTCCGCCGGCACCGGCGATGATAACTCGCAAGCCATTTTCACATGCTTCTTTGGAATACTTGCAAAGGAGGTCAGGTGTTCGATGAGCAGAGACAACTTGGGATTGGTATGAAACACCCAATTCTTCTAGGATCTCAGCTGCTTTTTGCATGGTAGGCCAGTCTGAAGCTGACCCCATAATGATGCCAACCAATGGCTTACCACCAGAAGAATCTGAAGAATTTGCTGGGCTCATCCCGATTGCTCAATCGTTAGCGGGGTGAATAGGTAAAAATGAAAGTTAAAGTCTCGCCAACGACCCCCCAATTGGTCAAGCTGGTCGGCAGAGCAAACCACGAATTCCTGGCACTACAACACCTCATTCATGCCGAACCTTGGGACTGACAAGCCGAGAAAGCCTTCAAAGTCGAATAGCTCTCGTCGACAGGCTATTTGGTTAAGCTACATGAATGGCCTACTTTGGGCTATCGGCAACGGGTTAGTGGCAACGACACTCGTTATTTACCTCGCAAGCGATCTCGGAGCCCAAGGGCTCGCTATCAGTCTGATACTTGCTTCGCCACGTCTGGCTGGAGTCCTTCGACTTGGGGTACCGGCGTTGGTTGCTTGGCTTGCTCCAAGTGGCTTCGGGCGCAAAGGGATTTGCATCGCAACCTATATCGCAAGCGGAATGTCCTTGGTATTTGTTCCCTTCGCATCAGTTGGAGCTGGTCAATTCGACCAACGATGGGGAATCGCCACACTAGTTGCCTCTTGGGGCATTTATCATCTGCTTGAATTCACCGCTACGGTAACGCTATGGAGTTGGATCGGCGACATCTACCCAACGAAAATTCGTAGTCAGCTACTTGGCCACCGCGAACGCTGGCTGGTGATTGGACGAATTATTGGGCTAACTTTCAGCATCCTCTTGGCAACGCTTTGGGCATGGCTATTACCGGATGCAGCTCGTTGGATTCCACTAGCTGCTTCAGCGTCCTTGGGAGCTATCTTTCTTATCCTGGCAGTTATTCCTCTTGTCGTTATGCCCGCAATGGCATCAGCTCCTAGCGCAACCCCAAAAAATCCGTGGCGAACGATTGTCCAAGCATTTTCGGAACGGCCCTATCGAAGATTGCTCGCCTACCTCAGTTGGTTTGGTGTTGCCAACGGACTTACCATGACAGCCCAAAGTTTGTTTACGATACGAGTTCTCAACTTTCGTTATGAAGAGACCTCCTGCTTGCGCATTGGCATGCGTGTTGGTCAGTCTATGCTTGCACCATGGTGCGGTCGATTTGTTGCAAGTCAAGGAGCTCGACGGTTACTTATTCCCTGTCAAATGTTGGTTGCACTTGGTCCATTATTCTTTCTGATAGCTTCGCCAGAACAACGCTGGTGGTTGGCAGGTGCCTATGTTGTTTGGATTGCCTACGCAGGGATCAACGTAGGACTTGATAGCTTGAAGCTAGGCCTTGCCGACCCCGACAACAACGGCCCCTTCGTAGCTGTCTATCATTCGGTAAGTGATCTGTCGAACGCCGTTTCAACCATTATTGGCGGGATCATTTATGATGCCCTTAGCAGAGATAATCTTGATCAAGTGCTAACTCTCTACGCTTGGCTCTTCTTTATTGGGTGGGTTGTGAGGAGTCTATCGGTTATCTGGATCAATCGACTTCTTGATCATAGATCATTGGCCAATCTTGGCGGACAAGGGTTAGAATAGAGACATGCCACTACGAATAGTTCTTTTTGCCACGCTCTTTCTTACCCTCGCAATGTATGCGATCGGGATGGAGACCGTCTCATATCAACTGAAAGAAGGTGGTAATAATCGCGGCATTGAGACAGCTACAGGCCGCATCATTGCCGAGGTATCTGATGGTGGGATGATCTTCGAGAGTGACGAGGGCATGCTTCTATTCCTACGAGGTAGTGAAGTAATTAAACAATCAAGCGATGACCGTGAATTCGCCGCGGTGACTCCTGAAACCATGGGCGAACGTCTTCTTGAAGATCTTCCTGCGAGTTATCGCCTACATACGACCAAGCATTATGTAATTGCTTACGACACAAGTCGTGAGTATGCCGAATGGACGAGCTCACTCTTAGAGCGATTGCACAAAGCACTTGTAGCTTATTGGAAAAAGCAAAAGTTCGATCTTAACGAGCCAAAATATCCACTTCCTATCATTATTCATCGCTCGTTCAGTTCTTACCAAGCTGCAGCCAAGAAGGACCAAGTCGGCTCAGGGGCGGTTGGATATTACAACCTGCGTGATAACCGTGTCACGATGTTTGATATCACCGGCAACGAAGAGTTGCTTGCTGACGGGGCAGCACGTCGTTCAGGGAGCCGTAAAGAGATTACAGCAATGCTTAATACACCTATTGCCGAACCGCTTGTTGCAACGATTGTTCATGAAGCTACTCACCAAGTGGCTTACAACACTGGTATCATGCAACGGTTTGCTGACTTACCTATCTGGCTTGTCGAAGGAATGGCGGTTTACTTCGAAGCACCCGAAGCTGGTAGCAGCCGAGGTTGGCGAGGGATTGGCAAAATCAACTACCGTCGTCTTGATACCTTTCAGCGAAATCTTCCGCGTTGGAATCAAAGCTCACTACTAAGCCTCATCGCCGATGACGCCCGACTGCGTGATCCACGAACCGGTGGTGATGCCTACGCCGACGCGTGGGCGTTGAACTACTACTTGATCAAGCGGAAGCCAAAACAGTACGTGGCCTACGTAAAAGAGATGTCTGAAAGACGTCCGTTCTTACCGGCAACCCAAGGAAGCCCAAAAGCAAAAGCATCAGCAAGAGTCCAGCTCTTTGAGAAGCATTTTGGAAGTGTCGAGGAACTCACCTACGATATTCCCAAATATTTTGATCGCTATTAACCTCTGTTCGGCTACCTCATAGCCAAGAAAAGCTCAGATTCAATAACTGTAAGTCATTTATAATAAATGACTTACAGCTAATCTTCTACAAAAACGTCCAAATAATTCATTTTCGCGTATCCAATTTGACGAATTATATTTCGTATAATAGAGTTCGTTTGTTGGAGAACTTTTTGGCGGATATTAACGGAGCTGGACGTGAGTACCTCACTTTCGACATCAAGCAATGGAACAAGTCCATCCAATGGCGGGCGATGGACTTTTTTCACTAACCACACCCATGTTTTGGTTTTGCTGTATTCAGAACCAGGAATCGTTTTGCGTGAAGTCGCTCAACGTGTTGGGATTACCGAAAGAGCTGTTCAGCGCATTGTCCATGAACTTGAAGAAGAGAATTTTCTGAAACGCGAGCGAGTCGGTCGTCGCAACGAATATCAGGTACTTGTTGATAACAAACTTCGACATCCAATCGAGTCTCACTGTTCAATCGACGATCTGATGTCTCTCATAGTAAACAAACAGCCTGACCCTAAAGAATAGTCAAGCTTACCCGCCTTAGCCTTTATTCTGAGTAGTAGTTCGAACAGCCGTTATGGGTCCGTACTTAGCCAATACTGAACGTCAGCGCGAGTCTGAAGTCTTGCTTCGACTTTGTCGTGAATTTGATGTCGACATCGAAAAGATTCGACTCGAACAAATCTATCACGAGGTAAAGGTTGCTTGGCCAGGAGATCCTGTTCGACAATGGAGCAAATGGCTCATCGAGTTTTGCAACAGTGTTTCTCTGATTGCCTCTGAGGTAGAGATGTCTACCGACGAAGCATCGCGGATGTTTCGGGGTAAAACGAAACTGATTCGCTTTAACGAAGAGACTCAGCAACCTGAACTGGTCATCGATAGCAAAGGGGATGAGTTCCATGTGGCTACCGGTTCAAGCGACTCGACCATCGTAAGGCGAAAAAGCGAAATCGAAACCGATTCAATCGGAAACGAAAGTCCGTTTTGGGTCATGATTCAGCAACCTGAATTGGCCTACATCCATACGGCTAAATCAAAGAAAGAAAAACCCGCCAAACGGCTGATCTCGCTTCTCCAACCAGAGTGGCCAGACATTTGGATGATCTTGGTCTTCGCGTTTTTCGCGGGCGTATTGAATCTTGCAACCCCTATCGCTGTGGAAGCACTGGTTAATACCGTTGCCTTTGGGCAATTCATGCAGCCGGTGATTATTTTGGCAATCATTTTGTTTGCCTTCTTGGGATTCGCAGCGGTAATGAAAGGGCTTCAGACCTATGTTGCTGAAATCATTCAGAGGCGACTCTTTGCCAGAGTATCGGCGGACCTTGCCTACCGGCTTCCAAGAGTCGAAGCAGCCAGCTGGCGAAAATACTATGGCCCTGAGTTAGTTAATCGGTTCTTTGACATCGTAACGCTTCAGAAAGTGGTAGCCAACCTCTTGCTAGATGGCGTTAGTATCGTGCTTGCCACATTCGTCGGTATGGTTGTACTCGCCTTCTATCACCCTTGGCTGCTCGGATTTGACTTGTTCTTAATCCTGGTCGTTGGATTTGGGCTTTACTTCCTTGGGCGTGGTGCTGTCGATTCAGGAATCGACGAGTCGAAAATGAAATACCGAGTTGCTGCTTGGTTTGAAGATATTGTCCGATGTCAAAACAGCTTTAAAGGGTCAGGCGGAATTGATCTCGCTTTCGACCGAGCAAACCAACTGACGGCACAATACATTTCAACTCGCAGTCAACACTTCCGGGTACTGTTCCGACAAATAGGCTTTGTGCTTGGATTACAAGCGGTAGCCGGTACGGTACTACTGGGCGTTGGTGGCTGGCTAGTTATCCAAGGACAACTTTCACTTGGTCAGTTGGTTGCTGCCGAGCTGATCGTGACAACCATCCTCAGCTCGCTTGCCAAACTTGGAAAGCATCTCGAAGGATACTACGACTTGGTTGCAGCGGTTGATAAGCTCGATTATTTGTTTGATCTTCCTATCGAACAGCAGCAAGGACAGATCGAAAACTTTGAATCCTCCGATGCCCTAGAAGTTGAACTCTCTTCGCTCAAAGCATTTCCAGGTGCTAAGGCTATAAGCCACTCGATCAAGCCGGGTGAAAAAGTCGCGCTCTATGGACCAGCCTGTTCGGGTAAGACCTCCATTTGCCGACTACTTTACGGTTTGGAAGACCCAACTTCAGGACGGGTTGAGATCAATGGTTACGATCCACGTGAACTTCGTCCCGACATTCTTCGTTCCTGTGGAACGCTGATAAGTGAGATTGAAATCTTTGAGGGAACTTTGATCGATAATATCCGCATCGGTCGTCCACTCTTCACCGAGAAGGATGTTCGCAGAATCTTGGCGGAAGTAGGTTTGGAAGACTTAATCATCCGTCTACCAGACGGATTGCAAACCAAACTACTGCCGAGTGGCGTACCTCTATCAAGTACTGAGCAGATTCAGCTTATGATTGCGCGTGCGATTGCATGCCAACCAAGCCTTCTTGTAATTGATGGACTGCTCGATGCCTTACCGGATGACAAGTTTGAACGAGTTATTGAGTCCCTCAAACTGAATCAAAGTCAGGGAACTACGGTTGTTTCGACAGGTAGGAAGACCGTTGCGGATCGATTTGATCGTCAAATCACTTTGGCTCCGGCACCTCTCTCAAACGAGACAAGGTATTGATCAAATGGCTAGCATGAATAAACAAAGAAACAACCGTGCTATGGGAGAAATTGCCTACAACGAAGAGGCTTTTCCCGCGCTGCGCTTAGCACGATCTACAAGAATCATCCGCCGCATCGGTCGGTTTTTGCTAGTTCTACTTTTTCTGATGGTAATGGCCAGCATTTTTACGCCGTGGCAACAATCAATACGTGGCACCGGTGATGTCATCGCATTTGATCCCTTCGAAAGACCACAACCGGTTCAAGCTCCCATCAAGGGTCGAATTGCTGAGCGTGGTCCAGGCGTTCAAGAAAATGCCTACGTCAAAAAGGATCAATTGCTTTTCCGCATCGAAGACCAGGACCCCTTATATCTCTCCAGGCTTGAACAACAATTGGCAAATGCCCAGAACGATCTCGAATCGTCCAAATTGCGCTTGGAAAGTTCTCGCGAACAAAAACTGAATAAAGAACGGGTTGTTGAAGTTACCGGCGAAGAACTCGAAGCCATGCTCACAGCTCAAAACGAGTTAGTTCAAGCCTATGACCGCTTTGTTAAGCAAGCCGAGAATAAACTAGAAGCAGATCGAAATAAACTACTTGCCAGTCAAGCCAAGTTTTCGATGGCAGACGCAGACTATCAGCGTAAGCAAGCTCTCTATGACGAAGGCATTGAATCACAGCTAAAGCTACAAGAGAGCGAACAAAAATTCTTGGATGCCCAAGCTCAAGTTGAAATTGCGAAGCAGGGAGTTGAAAACTCGGTTAATGGCATCGAAGGTAAAAAGAATGAACGAGAATCTAAGCGGCAAGAATGGCAAGCTAAAATCAACAAAGTGATCTCGGAACTCGAAAAGGCGAAAGCTGATGTTGCTAAAGCGGAAATCGATATCCAAAAAACTATTGGCGAGGTGAATGAGAAGGAATCGAAGCTACGGGATCAGGAGCGAAAAGTAGCCATCCAAGAAACACAAGAAGTGCTCGCTCCTCGCGACGGCTATATCATGAATTTGACCGTTTTCGATACCTCCTCTATCGTTAAGCCGGGCGATCAGCTCTGTCGAATCGTTCCCAAAACAGAAAAGCCAGCCGTCCAGATTTGGGTTGCTGGAAATGATGTCCCGCTCATTACTACGGGTAGAAAGGTCCGTCTTCAGTTTGAAGGTTGGCCTGCCGTGCAATTTTCTGGTTGGCCTTCGGTAGCAGTTGGAACCTTTGGCGGAGAAGTTGCGCTGATCGACCCAACCGACAATGGCGAAGGAAAATTCCGCGTTGTTATCTTGCCTGATGACAATGACATAGCCTGGCCCGATTATCCTTATCTTCGACAAGGGGTTCGAGCGAATGGCTGGGTAATGCTTGACCAGGTTCATTTGGGGTACGAAGTCTGGCGCCGTATGAATGGTTTCCCCCCATCGCTTCGACCTAAGAAAGATGGAAGCGATCCAAAAGCACCAAAGATCAAAATCTGATCGAATTCGCTTGCAAATCACGCTGCAAGCCTCTCAATTTCCGTCCATTTTATGCTGGAGCTGATCCCGAGTTCGGGTTAGGCCGATAATTCCTAGAGTAGGGATTGGTCTATCTATAACCTGGGTGCTAGCAGTGAAATCTTCGATGTATCGTCGCCTGATCATCGCTGCTTTGTTGATGGTATTTCTGCTGCCGTTAACTGGATGTCAAAGCACTTCATCTCGCTTTGTCGCTTACCAATCGCCTGTTGATTCATCCAAAGATTCAGAAGTCAAACAAGCTGACGAAGTCGAGAAGCTGTCCGATACGGAAGAACTTAAGCTAGCTTTTCACGAAGGCAACAAGGACGCAGATACCGAGATTGTCCAACAAGTCGATGCGGAGATCGACCAGCCACAGCTAGCGATGCCATCAAACATTGACACTCCCACGGAAGTGCTCATACCTGAAGAGATAATCCCTATCGAAGCCGTTGAACTAACGGAACTGTCAGTAAATATCAGCTCGGTTATTGTTTCTGTTAGAAACTTCTTTCCTGTTGTCAAACAAGCCGAAGCAAATCGGATTATTGCGTCTGGGGAAAGACTCTCAGCTGCCGGTGCCTTTGACCACAAACTCGACGGCTACAGTAACGTACAGCCACTCGACTTCTACGAAAACAATTGGCACAAGTGGTCGATCAAACGAGATACCATGTGGGGTGGTCAAGTTGGCGCCGGCTATCGACTTGGTCGAGGTTCTTTCGAACCGTGGTACAAGGAACGCGAAACGAATGACCTGGGCGAATTCGGTATATCAGTCATAGCTCCGATTGGCCGTGACCAGGTAATCGATGCTAACCGAGCAACCCTTTGGCAAGCACAGCTTGAACAGAATCGGGTCGAACCTTTCATTGAAGCCCAGTTAATCCAAGCCGTTCGGGAAGGAGCTATCTCCTACTGGAAATGGATCGCTGCTTCAGAAATGCGTCATATCCAGGAAGACCTTCTTCAGTTAAGCCTTGATCGTGCTGACTTCCTAACAACGCAAGTAAAGCTTGGTGAAAAAGCTGAAATCGATATTGTCGATAACAATCGAATTATTCTTTCTCGCCGATCAAAGTTAACTGATGCAAAGAGAAAACAGCAACAAGCGGCTATCAAGCTTTCACTCTACTTGCGTGATGAAGTGGGCGAGCCATTGCTACTGAATAGTGATTTTGTCAACGATTCATTCGGCCCTGTTAGCCAGCCTAACGAACTAGAAAAACCAGCCGACGTTGATATCGCTTTATCCAATCGGCCTGAACTTCGTGAAATCATCATTCAAAGGCAACAAGTTTCGGTCGCCTATCGACAAGCCGTAAACGAAACTCGAGTCGACATTGATGCAGGCCTCTTTGTTGGCCAAGACATTGGAGCAGCGACTTCGTCCCGAGATAAGTCAGAAGCCGAAATCGAAGCGACGCTGATGGTCTCAGTTCCTTTGGAACGACGCAAAGCATTGGGTAAAGTTCGCCAGACCCGTGGAAAGCTCGCACAGCTTCGCGCCAAAACCGATTTTGCACGCAACAAGATCACCGCGGAAGTTCAGTCAGCTCGCGCCGCATTGGAAGCTGCTGCCATTCGAGTAAAACAGAATGCCGAAGCATTAGCCCTAACCGAGCGAATGCAACAAGCGGAAAGACGTCTTTACGAAGAAGGGCAAAGCACGTTGTTTAATCTCAATTTACGCGAGAAACAACTCGCAGAAGCAGCCGCCGAACTGGTTGCTTCCAAGCTCGAATATTTTGCCGCCCTAAGTGATTATAGCGCTAGCCTTGGTCTGGCGAATGATGAACTCTTCTTGTTATCCGCTGCTGCTGAAGCGGAATAATGAAAATCGATCTAAACGATAATTGCAATTAAGCTCTTCCAGATCGCTTACTTGATCATCTCGTGATTCAACTCTGCGCTTCGACAAGAAAAATGCCCTATATATTGACTAGACGCGATAGACATTGGAAGCGATATTGACATTAACCAAGCACGCACCTTTCGTGCTCCCATGGTCAATTCCAACGAATAGCTCTGAGCTTTCCTTAACCGCTGCTTAAGGTCCTATGATCGCCACGGTTAGATTCAACGTGCTCTTACGCCACACGATTCCTATAGTGATGCTATTGGTAGGGAGCATACTGTCTGCCCAGGAACAAGCAACTGGCCGCGAGTTTACACTTGGTCGCTCTCAGTGGAAGCTGTTCATTCCTGAAGACTATCAACCGCCGACAGATCGGAGCGTCAATCTACTGGTCCACTTTCATGGTGACCCTCAAACAATCTGGAACAACGCCGCTCAAGCTGACGTGAACGCGGTAGTTGTGACCGTTAACTATAGTGGGCTATCGAGTGCCTACAGCGGACCATTCGCAGATCGCTCACTCTTCCGACAATTGTTAGACACAGCATTAGCAAGTCTGCGTCAACAGGCTGACTTCGGTCCAGAAACTGACTGGGATCAGCTGGCTGTCTCCTCATTCAGTGCTGGTTACGGAGCCGTACGGCAAATTCTTTCCACACCCGCCTACTTCAACGAAATCGACAGCTTGCTCGCGGCCGACTCGCTGTATGCAACAACATCATCGGATGGCACTGCACTCGACTCGCAAATGGTTAACTACAAGGCATTTGCTTCCGCTGCAGCTGACGGAACAAAACAGTTTATTTTCACCCACTCCGAGGTGCCAACCTTTACTTATGAGAGCACGGCCGAGACTGGTGATGAATTACTCGAACACTTAGGACTTACCGCCTCTGCGATCAATGAGTCGGGGCTAGGACCTTTGCAGTATTACCGCAAGGCAGAGCGTGGCGGCTTTCAGCTGTGGGGTGCTCGGGGCGCTGATGGCACTAGTCACCTCAACCACCTACGCTACATAGCCGAGTGGTTCGACGACCTTGACCTCTCCGCAGCACTACTGCCGGGCGACTATAACGGCGACGGAGCTGTCGACGCCGCGGACTATACCGTTTGGCGCGACAATTGGCTTGCATTTGGCGCACCCGGCGACGGCGACGGCGACGGGTTCACAGGCAACACCGATTTCGACATCTGGCAAGCGAATTACGGGGCGGCAGAACCAGAGATCACGGCAGAATCAGTGCCGGAACCAGGAGCAACCGCCTTGTTATTTCTTGGCGGTTCGGTAGTGGCAATTAGAAGTAGGTAAGCCATCATTCCGATGGCTGATGATCTCGCTATTCTTTTACCGAGATCCGTATCTTAAAAAAGGATAAGAAAGTAGCGGCAGAGGGACTCGAATTAGAGCCTGATTCTCCGGAGTTTAGACGGATTCTGAAAGAAGCGCTGCACTATGCGCTGCAAGAAACTCCATTGGATCCACTTAGCTAAAGGCGAGGATTCAAGTAACTGTGATTTATGTGTGTCAATCAAATGGTGAGGAATTGCTAGATATATTATGATGCAAATGGCAATAGAGTAGAAATGATCAACAAGTCTAGCGGATTGAAATTTAGTTATGAATGATAAATTGGTTCGCTGAAGGCTCTAGAATACCTTGTCGAATCAATTCTATTTGATGTTTATCCCTTGATGCATTTTCCCTTTCCTCTCACTGAACTTCTGAGGAGGTGTATTCCGTTTATGCTTTCCGTATTAGCATATGCGGTAGATTGTTTTTGCTAATAAATGCAAGAAAGTGGGTGGAGTCTTTTCTTGCACATAATGAGTTTTCGTAGTTTTATTTCATTACGGATATAGTGTGTTAGCTAAGTCTTCAAATAGATACCTTTGTGATGGAAAGTGCAGTTATTGTTCCACCATAAAGTTAGGATTCACAATAGTTGAGCTTCTAGTTGTTATTGCAATCATTGGTATTTTAATAGCCTTGCTATTGCCTGCCGTTCAGTCAGCTCGCGAAGCAGCTAGGCGGACAAGTTGCAAGTCTAACTTGAAGCAGTTGGGAATAGCACTTCATTCGTTCCACGACGCAAACAAAGAATTCCCACAAGGAGGTTGGGGTCGTGCATGGGTTCCTGTTGCAGCTAGAGGCAATGGCAAAGACCAGCCTGGAAGTTGGATATTTCGAGTTCTTGATAACATTGAAGAAGGAGCTCTTCTTAATAGCTATGCATCGACCTCGACTACCAATGAAGAGTTGGCCATCAATGATTTACTGAAAACACCGATATCTATTTTGAGTTGTCCTAGCAGACGTCCTGCGAGTGCTTGGACAATTGGAAATAGATCCTATCAATCATCACCACGACCTAATGGATCACCAACGGTGGTTGCTAAATCTGATTATGCTATCAATTCTGGGACGTCTCATGCTTTTAGAAGGATAGGACCATCAGATTTATCACAGGGCGATAGCGAAGAGTATTGGGATAATATTACCGACAATCAGAATTTTACAGGTATCTCTCATATGCGAAGGTCCGTAGCAATGAGGAGAGTCACTGATGGGCTTAGTCATACCTATTTGATTGGCGAGAAATTTCTTTCACCTCAATTTTATAGCAACGCTATTGCGACAGGGGATGATAACAATCTCTATTCTGGTTACGCGCTTGACAATCACAGGTTTGCAGCATCTCGTCCCGAGGGAGCCGCTGGAGAATCAGAGGATTCCATCCTCTACTACCCGCCAATGAAAGACGAGGATACCGAGTCGAATAATGCGGATCGTTTCCGCTTTGGTAGCGCACATCCTTCAAGTCTTCAGATGCTTTATTGCGATGGATCGGTAAGGAATATAAGCTATGAGATCGACGATTTTGTTTGGTATACAGGTTCAAATCGTCGTGATGGAAGTTCGCTGGATCATTAAGGCAAAAAAAGTTTGCATTTAGATAACAAAATGGGTAATATCGCCCAGTCTTGATAACTAGTGGTCTTTCAAGCCCATACCATCTTTCTAACGCGAATTCTAAGCCTAATGAAGAATACATCTTCGTGACTTTGTAAACGAAGAGTTTTTTAATTTTCTATTAGTTATTCTTCACTCTTAATCGCACCTGGAAATAACACAATGCATTTCAAGATATCGGTATGTCTGTTGGTTTATTTATTGATTGCAATTCCACACTCAAAAGCAGTAAATATTGCCCTTGATGAACTCAGCCCTAATTCCACAGCAACTTATGAAATAGTTAGCGGAGATAGCCTTCAGGCTGAACTTCAAATTATCAATGACACCGCGGTGACAAGACTGCTTTCTCTAGGTCATGTGAATTTGCAACTTGTTCCCGATGGTATTACAAATGGACAAATACTCCTCTCAGCTTCGCCCTCAGGCATGCCGCTGTTTTCAGGTGCTGTTGGAAACTTACCTCAGGCTAACGGTTCTTTGAGCTTGTCGGCAATCCCTATGTTACCCCCTTTTGAGCAACCTTTGAATTCTGGTGATCGTGGCACTCTTGTAGACCTGTCTATCAACAGTGAGGCCAATACTCAAGGAACTTTTAACTTGGTTGCTTCACCTTTTAATATTCTTGATTTGTCACTTTCCAGCCATTGGGTAGAAAGTGGAATCATCGGTTTTCAACCATTATCTAATACCAATACGAATGGAAACAATCAGATATTACTTGCAACAATTACTGTGAACCCAGTTCCAGAACCGGCTACATTTGCCATGCTTCTTATATCTTGCTTGGCACTAATTAATTTCAGGCTGAACTGCCATCCATTGAGCCATTGAAATTACATCAAATATGCATATTTGTCCCTGAATTCTAATTCAGAAACGACTATCTTGCTCCCTTTTGAAACCCATAGTACCCAGGCTCTTCCTGTAGCGAAGATAATTTAGAACAATCGAATTATGCAGTAATAAGTCAGTATCGTATGATTGCTATACGCCATGCCTCAAGAGACAAACAACAAGGCCAAGAGAGTCATGGACGCTCAGCCAGAGAGTCTTGATTCTTTCAAACAATTAATGGATGGCCTTAAAAATGGTTCCGAAGAAGCTGCATGGAAAATCACTGAAAGTTACTCGGACCATATCCTTAGAGCTGTTAGGAAAAGGCTACCTAAAGAAATTCGTAGTAAGGTTGATTCAATAGACATTGTTAATTCGATATGGGGATCCTTCCTTCTTAAAAGAAATCAATTTTCTAAAATCGAAAAACCTGAGCAGCTTATTGCCTTGCTTACAGTCGTGGTTTCTCGACGAGTAATTGATGAACACCGTAAATACACGACATGCTCTTCACGCAATATAAGGCTGGAAGCTGGTAGCTACGATGAGCAAAAGCTTCTTGTGAAATCGAGAATTGGTTCAACCGCAGAAGGAAGAGAAGATACTCCTAGTCAGATTGCTATATCACGAGAAAAATGGATTTCTCTTAAATCCAACTTAAGCACTCGCGACAAACGAATCGTAGCACTAAGAATGGAAGGCAAGAGCTATGATCAAATCGCTGAAGATGTTAGTGACTTGAGTGCTCGTAGTGCTAGAAGAATAATTGCGAATATTACAAGAATGCTTCTCAGATGAATGAAGAAGGTACTAGCAAGAATCTTTTGCTGGATTCTACGGTTAATGAACATAGAAGGGCACAATGCTCTATAGCTGCGAAGAAACTCTTACAGAAATGGGAATCAGGTATCAATGAAGATCTTCCTTCAGCACTTTCCAATAATCCTGAATTGTCAGAAGATCGTTCATTATTTTTAGATCTCGTTCAATCAGAATACAGAAACAGGAAAGTAGTCTCTTCCCAACAGTCGCCTGATATATTCTGCAAAAGGTTCAATGGCTTAATTTCTGATGAGTTGCTTGAATCTGTCCACCGTCTAATTGAAGTTGAACACTATCTAAGTGAGTGCCCCGATCTCCTAGAACTCATCAATAATTTCAGCTGGCCAGCCGAAGGCGAGAAATTCGATGAATTCATTCTAATAGCTGAAATTGGAAGAGGTGCTTCATCACGTGTGTTCCTTGCTGAACAACCCTCTTTAGGCAAGCGTTTAGTAGCTCTTAAAGTGATGCCAGTTACAGTGGATGAAGTAGATATCGTAGCAAATCTTTTACACGAGAATGTTGTCACCATACATTCAACGGGGCAGGAAGAGTCAAGTGGTTTGAATTGGATATGCATGCCTTTCCTTGGCCGAAGAACTATGCGGCAAGCCATAAAAGATAAGTTCTGTATAGAGCGATTAGAAGCTAGCTCTGACAACCAAATAGGCAGTATCTCAAACAAGAATCAAAACCTATTGCATGAAGAACATGTTATTTGGCTAGCAATAAAAATAGCAAAGGGCATTGCTTATATCCAAAATCAGGGAATTTTCCACGGAGATCTGAAGCCAAGTAATATCTTACTTACAGATAAGGGCATCCCAGTACTAATAGATTTTAATCTATCACAATCTACGAACATCGAAACAAGGCGTGTAGGAGGAACGCTCCCTTATATGGCACCTGAGCATCTACAACTTCTTTCTAAAAGTAAATTCGTAG
>SPJK01012019.1_pt1 | contig 18357 bp, 14 predicted proteins | sample 3741771 | NCBI WGS metagenome assembly SPJK01 (sample SAMN10925997, study PRJNA522277) | cold seep metagenome | isolation source: Elba SIP-enriched marine methane seep metagenome, extraction at timepoint T2 | place: Italy: coast of Elba, Mediterranean Sea
ACTCAGTTGGGTGCTCATTGAACCCGATTGGGTGTGCGCGATCTCCTGCGTGTGCACGATCCGAAACAGGGTCGAGACCCCTGAGTTCATCGCAGCCAGGTTTAACTCGTCGAGCCCGGATTGGATCTTCGCTTCGATCCCTGCCTGTCCGTCGTTGGCTGCTGCTGCCTCGGGTGAGTACACCACGAGCAGATCTACGATCGACCCGTTTTCGAGCCCGCCCGAACCCCGCATGGATGATCGCGTCACCATCGCACGATCGAGCGGGCGGACATGATGGAGAGGTTCGGGGATGGTGCTCGTACACATCGAACCACACCCGTCGTGGGACATCCCCTGTGCGTACCCGTACGGAGAAGACATGATCAGTGCAGCCAATGAGATCAATCGTGTGCGTTGCATACCGGGTCCTTTTTCATACTGTGAGCGCAGAACGAGACTACGCCCGACATCCACGCGAGAACCATCTCCCTCGCGCACGAAGGAATCACCAGGATTATTGAAAATATGAGAATGACGGATCGGTTCACGCGCCCAACGACGACACGATCCGCATCACAGAACCGACATAGCTCGATCCGAACAGGTTCACATGATTGAGCATGTGATAGAGCTGATACACCCGTATCCGTTCAGGAACCTGCTCCATATCGGTGATGTATTCCGCGTACGCGTCCTCAAACGAACGCGGGACCGACCCGAATAGGCGCAGCATCGCGATATCTGCCCATCCATCCCCAACGGAGACCGCCGGGTCGATTACCCCGATGCGGGTTTGGTCCTGAATCATCGTTGCCAGGACGTTGCCCGACCAGAGATCGCCATGGAGGAGTGCCGGGTGAGGGCGATGGGGGATGTAGCGATCCAATCGATCAATGATCGACGACACACGCGACCCCTCCGCACGAGAGATCGCTCCCGCGTCTTGGGCACGCTTGAGTTGATACCCCAGACGATGCACCGCGTTGAACTCCACCCAATCATCGCACCAGGTGTTCTGCTGCGGCGTCGCACCGATGTAGTTGTCCGCGTCCCACCCGTACCGATCCCATCTGGAGTCTAAGTGATGCTGCGCGAGCTCAACGCCAAACCGACTCCAATCGGAATCCGAAGCGGCACGCGCTGATTCAAGGTACGCCATGATGAGTACCGCGTATCCCTGCACCCGAACCACAGGGAAACTCGTAGGGACAAGCAGGTGCCCGAGACTGCGGAGTGACTTGAGCCCGTCCGCTTCGGACTCGAGTCTTGATGTGTCTGTCTCGGACACGAGCTTGGCGATGTACCGATTCCCGTCGTATGTCGAGAACTGAACGACAGACTGTCGCCCATCGCCGTGGTTCGAGTGCACCGAACCCAACGACGCATCGAGTGTTGAGCAACAGATCGCGTCGGCGATGATCGATTCAGTGCGCATCAGATTGACGGTTCACAATCTGCTCTTCCCACGCGAGATACCCGCCTCGAAGATTGATGACCTCGTGCCCGGCTCGCTTGAGCAGTGCGCACGCACGCGCCGATCGGATTCCGCTCCGGCAGTTGATCAGCACCGGGTCGGGCGAGGGGATCTCATCCATACGGGACGCAACACGTGTGTGCGAGATGTTCGTCGCGCTCGCGATGTGCCCCTCCGCGAACTCGGTTGCCCGCCGAACGTCGAGATTGCGGACCTGCTTGGATTCGATCAGCCGTTCTGCATCTTCCGGCTCAATCTCTTCGATCGTCGCGAGCGCAACGTGTTCATCGGCTTGTATCTCGTTGCTTGGGCACCACCCGCGGATCCGATCGAGACCGATGCGGATCAGATCACGCACGACCTCATCGATGTTCTGCTCGTCGATGATGAGGTAGATGTCTTCCGTGTCCTTCACCATCGAACCGACATCGGTCGGGAACGAGTTACGTATCGGGAACGAGAGCGACCCGGGCACATGCCCAGCTCGGAACGAATCCCAATCCCGGATATCCAGGATCGCGACAGAACTTGGATCGAGATTACTGATCGTGTTGAAATCGACGCGTTTGGGATCAGGGAGACCGCCGAGCACCGCAGGACCAAGCTTGTTATCCCGCTTCATATTCGCGAAATACAACGGCGGCTCAGGTTGCCCACTCAATATGAAATCAACAAACCCTTGCTCAGACGATGCAGCACCGATCGCTGGATTGAACCGACGCTCGTACCCGATTGTGCTCATGGGCACCGCGCCCAGCGCCTTGCCGCACGCGCTCCCCGCGCCATGCGCAGGCCAGACCTGCACAAAGTCGGGAATCGAATCAAGCTTCGAAACCGTGTCATACAATCGGCGCGCGGAGGGTTCCATCGCGCCCTTCTGACCAGCCGCGGATTCCAGCAGGTCCGGACGACCCAGATCACCCACGAACACAAAGTCACCCGTCAGCATCCCGATCGGTTCCGTTGCGCCCGAGCCATGATCCGTGACGAGGAGACAGATGTGCTCGGGTGTGTGCCCGGGTGTATGGATCACCCTGAACTCGATGTTCCCGATCTGAAACGTGTCGCCGTCATGGAGCAACTGGTGCGCATAGCGCCCGCCACCCGATTTCTGATCAAGCCATTCATACTTCCAGTCTGCATCCCCCTCATCGGAGACATAGACCTTGGCGTCGATCCGTTCCGCGAGCTCACGCGAACCCGAGACAAAGTCTGCGTGGATGTGTGTCTCAGCCGTCGCGATGATCCGGAGATCGTTCTGCTCCGCAAGGTCGATGTACCGATCAACATCGCGTTCGGGGTCAACGATGATCGCCTCCCCCGTAGCCTGGCACCCAATGAGGTACGCCGCTTGAGCGAGCTTCTCGTCGTAGATCATCCGCATAAACATGGTTGATTCATCCTTGTCCGAAGTGTCCATTGGGATTCTATCAGCACGATCATCCGAGACTTTGCTGTAGAACACGAATCATGAATCCGGACACGGAAACGAGCAGAGTTGTGATATAATACCACAACAACTGCTGCTCGAAAGGGGGATCACATGATCCGTGGCGCGTTGAACATCAAGAAACTCCTTGCCGCGATGCGTCGTCTCGACGCGTCCGATCTGCACATCAAGGTGGGGATCCCGCCAACTTACCGAATCGGAGGCGAACTCCGCCCGATCGAAGCAGACCCCGTCTCCGAAGACGAAGCAGATCATCTGCTCGACCCCATTCTCACGGAAGTCCAGAAACGCAAGTACGACGAGACGGGCGATCTCGACTTTGCATGGCACATTGAAGATCCAGACGGCGGCCCAGGCGATCGGTTCCGCATCAACATGCTCCGATCCGGGAACCACACCCACGCCGCGATCCGGCGCGTCAAGGCGGAGATCCCGAGCTACGCGGACCTGCACCTCCCCAAGGTCTACTCCGACATCGTGCATCGCGAACGCGACGGACTCGTGCTTGTCGTCGGAGTTACGGGTTCCGGCAAGTCCTCGACCCTCGCCGCGATGATCGATGAGATCAACGCGACCCGCGCCGTCAACATCATCACGATCGAGGACCCCGTGGAGTACCGGTTCATCCCCAAGCAATCCATCATCTCCCAGCGAGAGATTGGGATCGATGTCACGGACTTCCACGAGGCGCTGCGCCATGTCGTGCGCCAGGACCCCGATGTCATCTTCATCGGCGAGATGCGCGATCAGGAAACCGTCCTCTCCGCGATTCAGGCCGCGGAAACCGGGCACCTGGTCTTCGCAACGCTGCACACGTCCGACACCATGGGCGCGTTTGGGCGCATGCTCGAGTTCTTCCCGCAAGAAGAACGCACGTTCGTGCGCAACTCGCTCGCCGCGACGCTCAAGGCGATCTGCGCCCAGCGCCTCGTTCCCGCGAACGAGGAACTGCTCGGGACCAAGGTCGTCCCGGCCGTCGAGGTCCTGCTGACATCACCGACCGTGCGCGAGCTCATCCGCGACGAGCGCGACGCGGACCTCCCGTCCGTGATCGCGTCGTCACGCGAGGACGGGATGCGCCTGTTCACGCACTACTTCGCGGAACTCGTGAATGAGGAATGGATCACGATGGCGACCGCGAAGGAGTATGCGCCCAACAAGGACATGCTCTCCTCGATCCTCAAGGGCGTCGAGGTGAAAGCGGGCAACCTTGTGGGGCGGATCAAAGGGTAAGAAGGCGCTCAGCTCGCTCTCGCGTGCTCCTCGGGATCGATCCCGAGCTGCTTCATCTTCTTGTAGAGCGTGGTGCGATTTATCCCGAGGATCTCCGCTGTCTGCTGGCGGTTCCACTCGTTCGCTTCGAGCGCCCGCACGATGAACGCCCGCTCGGGGTGCATCATCGCGTCCGCGAGGGTCATCGGAATCCATTCGTCCGATGCGGATTCATCGCGGACGAGCAGCGTTGCTTCTGAACTGCCGTTCACGTGAGGCGGAAGATCCTCGGCCCCGATCGTCTGGTTTCGTGAAAGAACCGCTGCGCGTTCGATGATGTTTCCCAGTTCGCGCACGTTGCCTGGGTACGCATACCTACGGAGCATATCGAGCGCCTCGGACGTGAACCCGGAGAACTGACGCCCGAGCTCTTCGCCTTGCTGATCGAGGAAGTGCTGCGCGAGAACGGGGATATCGCTTACCCGATCACGCAGCGGGGGCATCTCGATCTTCACGACATTGATGCGGTAGTACAGATCCTGTCTGAACTCACCCTTCGCGACGAGGGTCTCGAGGTCCTGGTTGCTCGCGAGGATCACACGGACATCGACCTCGGTCGTCTCGTTCGATCCGACGGGTTCAAACTTCCGCTCCTGTAAGACACGCAGGAGCTTGAGCTGCATCGCGGGGGACGCGCTGTTGATCTCGTCGAGGAACAGGGTTCCGCCGTCGGCCGCGAGAAACTTGCCTACTTTGTCCGCGTGCGCGCCCGTGAACGCGCCCTTCACGTGCCCGAAGAGCTCTGATTCCAACAACGTCTCCGGGATCGACCCGCACGCGAGCTCAACATACGGCTCAGCGCTGCGGTTGGATTCCTGGTGGATCGCCCGCGCGATCATGCTCTTGCCCACGCCCGATTCGCCGGACATGAGCACCGTGGTCCGCGAGCTCGCGACGGCGTGCACCGTCTCGTAGATCTTCTGCATCCGATGGTCCGAGCCAACCATGTTGCCCAGCCCAAAGCTGTGCTCCAGACGCGACTTCATCGTCGAGTTCTCGCGTTTGAGTTCGTGCTGACGGATCGCACGCTCAAGCGAGATCCGCAGTTCCTCATCAACGATCGGCTTCGTCAGGAAGTCCACTGCGCCCGAACGCAGCGCCTGCACCGCGGACTCGACCGTCCCATACCCCGTGAGCATGATGACTGATACGTCGGAATGTGTCTTGGTAATCTCACGTAGAAGCTCAAGCCCACCCATCTCGGGCAGGTTGATATCGCACAACGCGACCTGGTATCCTCTGCCGCTCGTCGATGCACGTGTGAGCTCGCCCAACGCCTCGCTGGGAGAATACACCGCGACCGCGGCGTGCCCTTCGGTATTGAAGAACTCCGCGATCGAGTCCGCGACGATCGGGTCATCGTCGATGATGAGGATGTGCGCGTTCTGACCCATGCTCACCCGATTTCCTGATCGAGATCGCTCTCGTCCTGATTCGGGATGCATACGCGCAACGTCGCGCCTGGGCGCGCCGTGCTGTCGCGATCTTCCCGCTGGGTCAGGGTGATGACGCCCTCGAGTTGCTCGACGATCTGGTGCGCCATCGACAACCCATACCCGGAATGATCTTCTTTGGTTGAGACCCCGTGCTTGAATGCCTGATTGTTCCGGACCTTCCGATCGAGACCAACGCCGTCGTCATGGATCTCGATGATCGTCTCCTCGCGATTGGCATCGACGCGTGCGATGATCTCGATCTCGCCGCCCGGGTCGAGCGAGTCCACGCTCGTCGCAGAACCGATCGACTGGACCGCGTTGAACAGCCCGTTGAGCACGACCGTGTACAACGGACCCGCGGGGAGCCGGCCCGCACGCGGATCGATACGAACTTTGATGCTCGCCCCCGAGGCGCTGGCCATAGGGCGGACGACATCGACCGCGTGATCGATCGCCATCGCAATATTCATCGCTTCGGATACCCCGAGGATTGGTGATCCGATCGGGACACTCTTGGAACGCATCGCGGTGTTCACCATCGAGCTCATCCGCTCGAGCGTTGAGAGCACCGTCCCGATCTGCTCACGCGCTTTGGTGAGATCATCCGATGCGGACTCCTGCACATCCTCCGGCATCGCCGCGGCGGCGAGCGATAACCAACGCATCGAGCCGTCAAGCATGTTGCTCAGATCGTGTGCCAAGACCGTCAACTGGTCTGCTGTCTCAGGCCCAGATGAAGGGTCTCGCACATCGTGCACGCCCGGCGGGCGAACCGTCTTCTTTTCAGGGACCGGGCTCTGGCTCGAGTCGTCGCCTTGCGGATCGTTGCTCGGATTGTCTGGGTTAATGCTCATCAAGTCGAACTTCGACCCGGAACGCGCCGGTGTTCGCCGCGATGTCGCAAAAACACAACACCCGCCGATTGGGCGGGTGTTGCGTCTATTCAACACGGCATAACCGTACAGATTCGAGTGTTATCAGACCCCCAGCGCCGCGGCATCACGATCCGAGAGCATCCCACCATCTGAGCGCTCCTTGACCGTGCCGTCGCGCTTCCAAGAGCGTTCGCACCTGGGTTCCTCGCGTAGATCCATGACCTCGATCTCGCCGTCACCCTGGAGGGTGAATCGCGAGACGCCGCAGTAATCTGCGAGATCGATAGGGTCGAACGTGCTGAGAACGCCCTTGGGATCGGACACGACGAGCCCCGCGTCGAGCGGGTTGTCGATGCCCTTTTCCGAACGTGCCGATTCGAGCACTCGCATGACATCGCTGAGCATCTCGCGGGCGCTGTCCCACTCGGGCGATGCTTCGACGCCTACGGGCGCCGGGAACCCGGTCAGGTGTACACATGCATCAAGGTCCTTCGGGTCGATCCCGTGCAGGTTCCGGTATGCTTCGTCCGCGGTGTGGCACATGACCGGCGCGAGGAGCTTGGCGATCCCGTCGCACATGACGAACATCGCCTGCTGTGCGCGGGTGCGTCGTTCCGAGTCGACGGCGTCGCAGTACAGCCGGTCCTTGACGGCGGTCAGGTACTCGCCCGAGAGGGTGTTGTTGCAGAAGTTATAGAGGAGCTTGTGCACCTCGTGGAACGCGTACCGCTCGTACGCATCGATCACCTTGGTGCGGGTCTTCTCGAACTCTGAAAGCACGAACGCCTCGAGCGAGGTGGGGGGGAAGGCGATCGAGTCGTTCGGCGTGTACCCGTCGAGGTTGCTCAGCAGGAACCGCAACCGGTTGCGGATCGTGCGGTAGCTTTCGCCCGCGAGCTTGAAGAACTCCTCGTCGACCTTCACATCGTTCTCGTACGCGAGCGAGCACACCCACCAACGCAGGACATCCGCGCCGTACCGATCGAACAGATCCTTGAGGGCGGCGCCCTTGGACTTGGAGAGCTTTTTGCCGTCCTTGTCCACCATGAACCCGTGCGTGAGCAGCGTGCGGAACGCGGGCTCGCCCATCACACCCAGCGACGGGAGCAGCGACAACTGGAACCACCCGCGGTGCTGGTCCGACCCTTCGAGGTAGAGATCGATGGGGTAGTCCTCGCCTTCGGATCGGTCACGCATCACTGCGTTCCAAGATGATCCTGACTCGAACCAGACATCGAGGATGTCCTGCCCCTTGCGGAGCTGATCAAAGCTGACGGAGCCATCCTTGAGTTCTGTAGGCGCGTCCGCATCGCTCGACGCGTCGTACTCCGCGAGCAGATCGCTCGGCGACATCGTGAACCACGCGTCCGAGCCCTTAGCGCGAACAAGATCCGCGACGGCCTGCGCCGAGGCGCGTGTCATGAACGCGCTCCCATCGGGCATGGTGAACGCCGGGATCGGCAGACCCCACGCGCGCTGACGCGAGATGCACCAGTCCGGACGCGAGTCGAGCATGCCCCGCATGCGATTGCGACCCCATCCGGGGACAAACTTCACAGTGCCACCCTCGCCCGTTGCGGCGAGCGCCATCTCACGCAGGCCCTTCCCGTCTCGCTTAGTGGGCTTGTTCACATCGACGAACCACTGCTCCGTGCATCGGAAGATGACGGGGGTCTTGGAGCGCCAGTCGTGCGGGTAGGAGTGCATGAACTTGTGCGCGTAGAACATGTGACCCGAATCAGTGAGACGCTTGGCGACGAGGTCGTTCGCTTCCCAGATCGACATCCCGGCGAGCCACTCGGGCACGCTCTCGTCGTATGTTCCGTTGCCTTGCACCGGGCAGTACACCGGGAGCCCAACGCGAAGCCCCGTCTGGTAGTCGTCCGCACCGTGACCCGGCGCGGTGTGCACCAGACCCGACCCGTCCTCGAGCGTGACATAGTCGGCGCTCACGACGGAGTAGCAGTTGCTTGTGTCCGCGTCGGGATCGTTGACCGGGGTGGGCGCGTCGTCGCGGAAGGGGTGCTTGTAGCGCAGCCCGACGAGCTTGTCGCCCGCGGTCTTGGCGACGATCTGCACATTCTCTGCCTTCGCAGCCTTGCACACCTTCTCGACGAGCTCGACGGCCATCAGGGTGTAGTTGCCATCCACGAGGACCAGCGCATACTCAAACTTCTCGTGCACCGCGATCGCGAGGTTCGCGGGGAGGGTCCAAGGGGTCGTCGTCCAGATCATGAAGCTCGGGGTGGCGCTCGGGCGATCATCGCCCGTCAGACCGAACGCGTCGTAGACCGCGTCCGCGTCTGCGGCTTCGAAGTCGACATACACCGAGAGGTCCTCGCGATCCTGGTACTCGAGCTCCGCGTCCGCGAGCGCTGTCTCATTGGCGACGGACCAGTGCACGGGCTTGAGCGCCTTGTAGACCAGGCCCTGCTCGCACAGACCCGCGAGGACATCGAGCACCGCGCCCTCGTACCTAGGTACCATGGTGAGGTACGGGTTCTCGTAGTCGGCAACGGTGAGCAGACGCTGCATCTGCCCGGTCTGGAGCTTGACCTGCTTGCTCGCGTAGCTCTTGCATTCCTTGCGGACCGCCATGCGTCGGGTGTCGTCGTCGAGCCCGTCGAGTTTGTCGGCCTTGCCCGACTCGACGAGGTCCGTCATCACTTTGTGCTCGATGGGGAGGCCGTGACAGTCCCACCCCGGGACGAACCCGGTGTTGTACCCATTCATGAACTTGGAGCGGACGACGAAGTCCTTGAGGCACTTGTTCATCAGATGCCCCAGGTGGATCGACCCGTTGGCGTAGGGCGGGCCGTCGTGGAAGACGAACTTCTTGTCGAAGCTCTGCGCCTTGGCGCACATCGCGTGGTAGAGACCGGCCTTGTCGTTGAGCTTGTCCCAACGCTTGAGTGACGCGGGCTCGTTCTGGATGAGGTTGGCCTTCATCGGGAACCCCGTCTTGGGCAGGTTCACCGTCTTCTTGTAGTTCGGTTTGTCGGTCTGGGTGTCGGACATCTGATTCAACTCCTGCACACAGCGGATCGGCAATGATCGCAGCGTGTGTCATCGTATTCATTCTTTGTTCGTGGGTGGGTGCATTCGTCCGCGTGCGGGTCAAGTCTGACCGCACGAGCCCCGCAAGGGTCGGCAAGGGTGATGAAACACCCGAGGGCCCTCAGCGGGGCCACATAATTCGGCGGCTCTGGATCTCCTCCAGGCGCGTGCCGGTCTGCCGAGTTGGACGATTCATGTGCATCGCACAAAGCATAGCCCAATCATCGACCATCTCCCGTGACGATTCGATCCGGGTACGAAAAAACCCGGGTAGATCCCGGGTCTTTGCGGAGATTCGTAGGTGTTTGGATCAGACATGCTCGAAGAGCGATTGGGTCCGCAGGACGAGCCCCTCACGCGCGATGAAGTGGTAGGCCTGCGCATGGACCTCCTTCGCGAGGCGCTGGTGCGCCAAGATGCTCATGCATGGCCCAATCTCGTCGTCCCATCGGTGAATCATCGCCTGCTCCTCGCGGGCGAAGTCATCGAGTTCCTCGAATGTGGACAAGTACAGACTCTGGGAGAGCTGCTCTGTTTGCACGCTCGTCATGTAGTTCAGCTTAGAGCGCGGGAACCGGTATTCGAACTCGCGTTCACCTGCACAGAGCAGCGATTCAACAATCCCGGTATCCGGGAGTCCGCGGCTGCTCTCGCTGACCACTTCGCAGGCGCACGCGCCCGAGATCTCGAACCGGCACATGTGCCGACCTTCCATCAACGAGCATTCGAGCTGATACGGCCCAAAGGTCACGCTGCGATGATCGATGATCGAGAATAACTCCGGGTGCAATGGGCGGGAATACAGGACGGATTGGTATGACTGTAAACAGTTAACATTGTTCGTTTGTGAGGATCTTATTTGGGTCATGGATTCCTTCCCATGCCAGAGGTGGAGCGTGTGCAAACTGGATCGAACTTCGAGACCCGACAGGTTGATTTGTGGAGTGGATGTCCCAAAATCAACGATTTGAAGAGTTTATGGGACGAAACTAGTTTTCCCAAGCCCAAAATGTGAAGAGTGCGCATTTTGGTAGGAATTCCCCCAACGTCTACTACATATCAGATTTCCAGAACCCTGATCTACAACAAGTTGCGATTCACGATATGATAGCGACAAGATACATGGGTACCCAAACATAGATCGAACATGACTCGTGCTGCACCACAACCTGATCGATCCGCAACGCCTCACGTTGCTCGGCTCAACGTCCGCGATCGCATCGTTGCGCTCGGGCACGGGATCCGATCCGCGCGCGGGCAGGACCTGATTGCCCAATCCACGATGCTTATCGAGCTCGCTGCGCAGCAGGACGACGCAGACCCTCTCGATCAACGCGCATCCGGCCCGATCGAACTCCTCGCCAAGATCCCCACGCGTTGGCGCGATCGTCACGCGGACGAGGCGCTGCACACGCTCGCGCGATCTTGGACGTACATCCCTCAAGAAACACGCCCGCTCGCGCTGGCGTTGGGTCGGGATCGGTGGCTGAAGGTTTCGCGCATCCTGGCGCAGGATTCGGATATCAACTCGAGACTCGCGGTGCTCCATCTCGCACGAGATACCGCGGACCCGGGGATGGGCAAGATCGTGTGTCGTCTACTCCGAGATGAAGAGCAACGGGTCCGTCAACTCGCTGACGAGACGGTGCTGCGGATATCGTTGCATCATTTGCGTGATCTGCCCGAAGAACTGCTTGGCGAGCACTACGCCAAGATCGCGCAGATTCCAGTGATCTCGTTCCCCGTTGATCCTCAGGTCGTCCATCTCGAACGATCGGTCTTACTCACCGCGGTGGGGGATGCGGCGTGGAACTTCGCGACGCACCGGTGCCGATCGCCTCTGGTTGCGGCGTTGTTGCTCATGGAGCACCGCTGGGACACACGCACCGAGCACGAGGTCTGCGCTCGCATGAGGCGCTTGCTTACCGAACGCAAGCACCCGAGCCACGCGCCGCTGCGTTCGGTGCTCAAACGCACGGACTGTCCGCTGCTGCGTGATCGGGCGCTGCGCTGGTTGCAGATCGAAGCGATGTCCAACGCGTCCCTCGAACGTCTGCGGTTCGCGGAATCACCGATCGAGCACACGCTGATTCTGGATCTTGCGCCACTCGCGATGCGTCCGCGCCGCGCGAGCAAGCTCTGTGCGATGTCGAGCCCACGCACGCGGACAGGGACGGAAGGGCTGATCCCGGAACCCAGCGCCTGGAACGCACTGAGCGAACAATCCAAGCTCGGGTTGCTGCGGTTCGATGCACTGCTCAACGACTCGGATCAGGTCCGTCGCCAACGCACAGAACCGGCGCTCGCGGATCAGTCCGAACACGTTCGTCTGAACGCTGCGGCGATGTGCGCGTCGATCGATCTGCAGGATTATCTCTTCGACACCGATGAGTCCATCAGCCGACACGCGGCGCTGCGTTGGTCCACGCTCGGCGTCACCCCGCCCAAGCCCGATTCCCCCGCGTGCGTTGCCCGTGTCAGGTTGAGTCACCAGAACACGCGTTCCCCGCACGCGTCCGTGCGCCAGATCGCGCTCGCGGAACGCGCACGACTCTGTGCAGACGATCCGCATGACCCGGTCTCACGTCATCGGGCGCGTTCGATGTACGCAACGGACCCGTCCGCGTTTATTCGGCACATGCGTGATCGGCTCGCGATCTCCGAACAATCCGTGGACGCGATCACCATGATCCGCCTCCTCGAGATCGAACGGCGATTCGAGCTCGATCTCATCGGGATCGTTCAGAACGAACACAGCACCGAGCGGGCTCGCGCTAACGCGGTGACCGCCCTCGCGAAGGTGGACAGCAACGCTGCGCGATACATCGTCAGCGAAGCGATTGCTTCCAAGGACGATCGGGTCCGCGCCAACGCGATTGAGCTCGCGCCAATACCCGCAGATACACTCGTCGAGTTCCGGGATGATCAGAACCATCGGGTCCGCGCCAACGCGATCAAGCGGCTCATCGAGGAGGATTCGATTAACGACCCAACGTTCGCGAATACCGTGACCGGGTCGCTCATCGAGATTCTCGGCGATCCGCGTCCGATGCACCGACTCGCGGGCGCATGGGTCGCGCAGCATGTTGTCACGCTCGATCAACGCGATCGACTCGGGACGCGCTGGGGACCGGTCATTGCTCAACTCGAAGAGCTCGCAGCCACGGACGAGAACCCTAACCTGCGCATCCGCGCTTCGCGATGTATCCAGCGACTGCGTGATGAGATCCAATCCGCAAGCACCTCCCAGCAGGCCGGGTAACGCGGATGTTGCAAGCGCCCTCCGAACTCTACATCCCCGGAACGAGCGATGCGTCTACGGCATCTTCGGATCCATCGCAATGGATCGCGTACATCGCGATGGTTGTGATCACGATCGGGCTCGGATGGTTCGCGTTGCATGTCATCCGCAACCGCGGGGTGCAACCCGATGAGCACGCATTCCGATCGCTCGCTCGGCGATTGAGACTCAAACGATCAGAGATCGACGCAGTGCGTGCCTTTGCGAGAAACACGAACGGGTGCAAACCGATCGAGGTCCTGATGAATCAGGCGTTGTTTGAACAGGCGATCGCGGGTTGTCGGGTGTGATCACGCGCCCGTGAGTTCGATCTTGATCCCCGAGCACGTCACGCCCAGTCGATCGTTGAGCTCGTTGAGCAGCGTCTCCGGAACCGAGTCGATCAATCGAGACGACAGGTCCTCTGGTACATCCATGATGCGTCCGTCTTCGAGGACGATGTGGACGTGGGTGTGGGTGTCCGCGTCGTATCGGCAGGCGCCGCCGCTAGTTGATGCGGGAATGCGGTTTGCCAGTCCACACTCAACCAAGGTGTCGAGGGTGTTGTAGACCGTGGCCTGCGAGACCTCGGGGTCTTCGGTGTGGACCATCGCGAGCAGCTGCTCCGCGGTGGGGTGCGATTTGCTCTGGCACAGGGTGCGGTACACCGACTCGCGCTGGCGCGTCATCCGCAAACCGTGAGAGGCAAACGTGTTGCGGAGCTGCTCCGCGTCCATTCCGTGATGATGGTGTTCGTGTGACACAGGACTATTATGCGCAAAACAGGGGGAGAAATCGAGAACGGTTCTAGAAAAACCTGCTACGAATCCTGATCGATGGGTTTGGGAGCCGCAATGAACATCTTCTTGTGCTCGATCCCGGCTTCCACAAAGACCTCGTCCTCAGCGGCCCACCCGAGGCGCTCGTAGAAGGCCATCGCGTCGAGTTGGGCATGGCAGTAGAGCTGCTCGAGCCCGAGCTCGCCGAACCCGCGTGCTTCAATCGCGATCATCAATCGTCGTCCGATACCCTCGCCTTGTCGCTGGGGATCGACGCACACCTGTTGGACCTTGCCCACACGCTGCCCGTCTTCAGTTTCCGTGATGAATAGGGTCGCGGTACCCACGACCTTGATGCCCGTCGGGTGATCGAGTGTCGCGACATAGTGCTCGGATTGCTCTTCGCGTCCGGGTGCCATGTCGAGGTAATCCTGGAACGTGTACCCGATCGGTTCAAGCAATACCGCTGTGCGGAGTGCCTGCTCCTGCTCGTAGAGTGGGTCGTCCATTGAGATGTGCGCGATCTTGATCAAATCCGGTTCCCTTGCATCGTGGTCCGGACAATTTAGCAGATACAAACCTCGTTGTCATGTGTTCTGGATCAGAATCGATCCGCATCGCGCTGAAATGGCGCGATCTAGTCCATTTCGTGCGGCGAGACGCACTCGATCATCCGAGGCACGATCCCACGATCCACGTTCATATCAAACCTTGACCAGAGGATCGCGTTCCAATCGTCGTGGTCGTTGAGCGTGTCGCACACCTCGTCCCAGCACGAAGATGAACCAGACCCGCAATCGCGGATGCCGTCGGCGCAGTTCAGGTTTGCTGCGTACGCGCCCGTGCGGATCTTCCCGTCGCCGTCCCAATCGATCGGGGTGATCCCGTCAATCCCGAGCGATTCCGTCACTTCGGATTCGTTGAGTGGGATCGAGATGCCCATGGAGTAATCGGGAAGCCCGTCTCCGATCGCGTCGAGATCGACATCGATCCCCGCGAACTGATACCGGTAGTTCATGACGGAGTTGTAGTTGGGTTTCCAGTTGACCGTTTCGTCACCGCCGTGCTCGAGACCCAGGTTGTGCCCGAGCTCGTGCATGATGGTGTTAGTCATGATCTGAGGCGTGCCGTAGTCCGCGAGAGTCACCATGAAGTCGTCGCCGGGCAGTTCCGCGACACCCGAGGATCGGTTTTCCGGATCGTTGTACGCAAACCCAAAGATCGCGTAATGGAAGTACCCGTTGCGGTTCTCGTCGAAGTGCATCCCTTTGAGGATGTTGAACTCGAAATCGAAGAAGATGAACAACGGCGTCCCTGGGAGCTGGTTCCCATTCGTGAATGCGCCGCCCTGACCAAAGTCGAAGAACACATCGATCCCGGGCTCCGCGTCGTAGGGATTGGTGACGGGGGCGTGCTTGAACGCTTCGATCACCGGCGCGACGATTTCCTCCGTCGGTCGATAGTCGGCTTCGTACCCATCGAAGTTGCCCGCGAACCAATCGCACTCGACGAAGATCGTGCGTCGGAGTGGGTTCGCACCCATCGCGGGCAGATCGAGGTTGTCGATCGTGCCCAGGAGCTCGTCGCCGTCGGGGATCCCGTCGTTGTCCGTGTCGGGGTTGAACGGATCGGTCCCGACACGCATTAGATCGATGAAACGCCCGTCGTTGGTTTCCGCAAAGTCGGGGATGCGATCGTTGTCGGAATCGGTGAGGTCCGGGCACCCGTCGAGGTATTGCTCGATGAAGCGGGAGACATCGAAGAAATCGAGATCGCCGTCTGCGTTCAGATCGGCGCGGGGGTCCTGATCGATGAAGAACTGGATGTACGCAGAGACATCGAAGAAGTTGAGCTGCTGATCGTTGTTGAAATCGAGCGGGCAGTAGGGCGACGCGAGCACAGGCGAACTGATAGAGATCGCTGCGAACACGCTCGGTTTCGATCGGATCTGAAACATACCCATCTGGAGTACTCTAAACGTTTGGAAATGCGGGACGCAAGGAAAACCCGAGGAATCGAGAGTTAGTTTCCTTCAATCGTCAACGGCGTATGCCCCATGCGTTGGGCGGCCATCTTCTCCCACCCGGACCCGAGCTCGCCCTCAGGATCGGGGGGGACAATGTCCACCTTCTTCTCGCCGAGCTTGGCTTCGCCCGAGCGGACGCGTTCCTGGAATGCTTTGCACTCGTCGAGGAGTCGATCGAGGATCTCGTCCTCGCCGACTGTTGCGACCTTCTCGCCTTGGACATAGATGATGCCCTTGCGATCACCCGCGAAGACGGCGACATCGGCGCCTTCTGCTTCGCCCGGGCCGTTGACGACGCATCCCATCACCGCGACCTTCATCGGGACCTCGATGGCTTCGGAGAGCTTGTCGTTGACATCTTGCACGAGCGAGAACAGATCGACCTGGATGCGCCCGCAGGTCGGGCACGCGATGAGCTCGGCGCCCTTGCGTTCACGCAGCCCGAGCGAGTAGAGCAGTTCCAATCCGTCCTCGACCTCGTAGATGGGGTCGTTGGCGTAGGAGATGCGGATGGTGTCGCCGATCCCGTTGGCCATGAGTGAACCCAGCGCGACGACAGAGCGGATACACCCGGTCTCCTTGGGACCCGCGTGGGTCACGCCCAGGTGCAAGGGGTGGGCGAAACGCTTGGCGATCTCGGTGTAGGCGTCGATGACGACGGTCGCGTCCATGGACTTGGCGCTGATGGCGATGTCGTAGAAGTCGCGCTCGTAGAAGATGTCCAGGTACTCCTCGAGCTTGGCGATCATGATCGAGAGCAGGTACCCGTGCTTCTGGTCGGAGAAGACCGCCCCGAGCTCCTTGGCGCGGGCCTGCTTGTCCTTGCGCTCGATGATGGACCCCTCGTTGACGCCCACGCGGATGGGGATCTTGCGATCCTTGCACGCATCGATGACGGCTTCGACCTGGTCGCGATCGTTGATGTTCCCGGGGTTGAGTCGGATCTTGTGCACGCCCGCCTCGACGGCTTCCAGCGCCCGCTTGAAGTGGAAGTGCACATCCGCGACGATGGGGACATTGGTTTGGGCGAGGATCTCGGGGAGCGCCTCGGTGTCTTTGCGTTCGGGGACGGCGACCCGCACGACGTCCGCGCCCGCAGCCGTGAGCTTGTGGATCTCCGCGACGCATTTGTCGATGTCGTGGGTGTACCCGGCCGTCATCGTCTGGACACTCACGGGGGCAGCCGTGGTGGGGGAGGCGAGCCCCTTGGCGAGTGGATGATCGGGCGCGATCCCGCCTCCGATCTGGACGATGCCGGTGCGCTGATCACCGACGAAGATGGGACGTGTTGGGTTTCTGGGCTGCATCGGGAGATTCTAGGTCGTACGGTGGGAATCGGTGGGTGGTTCGTTGGGGATTCGAGGTGGGCGCAGCTCAAGGTTGGAGGGGGCTTGGAAGTTGTGGTTATCTCAGAAGACCCGCTCCGTCGACTTCGTCGACACCTCCCCCGGAGGCCCGGGGGAGGAGAGAAGACCCCATCCGTCACGCGAAGACGCGTGCCACCTTCCCCGCAGGGGCGGGGAAGGAGCGCAGAGGGGGGCGTGTGGCGCTATGCGTCGTTGGGGCGGGGGCGGTTGGCGAACTTGAGGCGTCGGAGGCCGAGGTAGGCGAAGGTCTCGAAGAGAACAAGCCCGATCAGCAGCCCGATCAGCAGACTCGGAACCATGATGTGGTTGAGTCTGTAGATGAACTGATGAGGAGATTCAGTTTGTTCTGGAAGTCCGCTCGTCCATATCCATGCAGCGAGCCAGATGATGTAGGAAACGCCCCAGGCGATTGCGCCATGGGCGACAGCGGTCCATGCGACTGTGCTCGTGATTCGGGTTTGCTTCGTACGCGAGATGATCTGTAAACCGAGTGCCTCGATACCCACGAGCAAGTAGACCAACAACGCAACAGTTGACCAAATCATGAGATTGAATACCAGCACGATTCCAACGCCAAGAATGAGATCCCAGGACATCGGGGCCATCAGGTGAGGTAATGAGGCGAGGATGCTCGACCAGATTACGAAAACAAAGATTGTTCTCGGGAGCAGTCCGTGCGCAATTTGGTCATCGAAACACATCACATCCAGCGTCCGCAGTGGGTGACGCAGTGTCATCCACCATGTCCGCACAAGCGACCCGAAGCTTGGATTCTGCTGCCACGGCGTGCCGACGCGCCGCTCGGGGAGGGACTCAGCGATCGGCTTGCCGCACTCGGGGCAGTTGCCTTGGGTGTCGAGTCCCTCGATCACATACCCGCACTTCTCGCACAGCAGGGTGTACTCGTCTTTCCAGGGGCGATCAGGCATTGAGGGATGATATGGAAGGAAGGAAGCGTCTGCCCCTCTGGGCTGGGAGCGGACCCTTCCTTTCTTCACATCAGGCGGGCTCTGTTTCTGACGGCGGGAAGGGTGTCAGATGCAGTCGGAGTTGAAGTCCGCAAGGAACGCGCTCACATCGAAGAAGTCGAAGGTGCCGTCGCCGTTGTAGTCGATCGCGAACTTGATAAACGCGGAGACATCGAAGAAGTCTCGGACACCGTCGAAGTTGATGTCGGCGTTGCAGAATCGACCAAGCAACGCCGCGTATCCCTCGACACCACCGAAGCCAATCCCCGAGGCCGCGATCCGTCCATCGTTGATGACAACGCGCCACCCGAACCACTGCCCCGAGGAGATGGACTGAGGAGAGAACTCGTTTACGCTGTCTGGGCTATAGATAAAGACGCTTCCCGCATCG
>SPJK01003963.1_pt1 | contig 18339 bp, 18 predicted proteins | sample 3741771 | NCBI WGS metagenome assembly SPJK01 (sample SAMN10925997, study PRJNA522277) | cold seep metagenome | isolation source: Elba SIP-enriched marine methane seep metagenome, extraction at timepoint T2 | place: Italy: coast of Elba, Mediterranean Sea
ACACTCTAACCAACTCAAACGTAACGCCATTCGTTGGTAATTCTTATAGGATAGCTTGAAACCGACAAAAGTTACAACTCATTAAGGCTCGCGACTGTTTAGAACTTGATCAACCAAACCATATTCAACAGCCGCCTCTGCGCTTAAAAAATTATCGCGGTCCGTATCCTGACGAATTCTATCTATCGATTGATGAGTATGATGCGCCAAAATATTATTCAATTTTTCCCTAATTAATAATATTTCGCGCGCATGAATGTCAATATCGGAAGCCTGACCTTGAAAGCCGCCTAAAGGCTGATGAATCATGACCCGGGAATGCGGTAAACAATACCGCTTATCGGCCGCGCCTCCAGCCAATAACAGCGCGCCCATGCTAGCCGCCTGACCGATACACATAGTGCTGACGTCGGATTTAATAAACTGCATGGTATCGTAAATAGCCATTCCGGCAGTCACTGAACCGCCAGGCGAATTGATATATAAATGAATATCTTTATCCGGATTTTCAGATTCCAGGAACAAAAGTTGAGCAACCACCAGATTCGCCATGTAATCCTCGACTTGCCCTACTAAAAAAACCACTCGCTCCTTAAGCAATCGTGAATAAATATCAAATGACCGTTCGCCTCTGGCTGTCTGTTCGATAACCATAGGCACCAAACCACCGGCCGCATGCGGCACGTTCAAATTATCCAATCCTTTATGATTATCAAACATTTTTTCGCCTCTTTAGTTTCAGTTAATTCATTGCATCTTCAAAACTGACTGCTTCATCAGTCACTTGTGCATGACTCACTATCCAGTCAACAACCTGATCCTCCAAAACCATTTGCTTAATTTCGTTCAAACGGCTTTCATCTTGATAATACCACTTGATAATTTCATCGGGATCGCCATAACCTTGAGCCAAATCTTCAAGAGTGGATTTTACTCGCTCATTGTCGACATTGATTTCATGCTTCTGAATCACATCACTCAAAATCAACCCTAAGGCCACTCTTCTTCTCGCCTGCTCCTCAAATTGCTCTCTTGCCAACTCGTCATCACTCGGCGTTATATTTTGACGTTTAGCGTTTTCTACATACGATTTCGTCATGCTTTCAATTTCTTGGTCAACCAAAGCATTAGGCAATGTAACGCTAACATTCTCATAAACGGCATCCATCACTTGATTTTTTAATTTACGCGACAAAGCCATACCAAGCTCTCGCTCCATATTATTTCTGATATCTTCCTGAAATGCAGCCAAGTCGCCATCTTCAATACCGTATGAAACGATGAACTCTTCATTCAGCTCTGGAATTACCGCCTCTTCCACTCCAACTAATTCAATATCAAATTGAGCTGTTTTACCGGAAAGCTTAGGGTTTCCATAACCTTCAGGAAAAGTAGCCTCAAAACTTTTGGCTTCGCCTTTCTGCAATCCAATCAATGCATCCTCAAAACCGGAAATCATTTGCTTAGCGCCTATTTCAACCTTGAAATCTTCAACTTTTCCATCGGTAAAATTTTCCCCTTCGCTTTCTCCTGAAAAATGGATTGTAACGCGATCTCCTTGTTGAGAAGCTCTTTCAACTTCCCGCCAATCTTTTTTCTGCTCGCGCAACTTATCAATCATTTCATTAAGGTCAGAGTCGCCGACTTCAGCAGTCATCCGCGATAAGGCCAAGTTTTCTAAATTATCCAACTCAATCGTCGGATAAACCTCAAACTCAGCGACATATTGAAGCCCTTCCTTCTGCTCATCAGGCACGATATGCGGCTGTCCCGCAGGATTTAAAGATTGTTCTGTTAGAGCATCAAAATAACTGGATTGCATTAAGTCGCCTAAAATTTCACCGCGTACTCGATTACCGTATTGTTTTTTCACCACGCTGACAGGAACTTTACCGGGACGAAAACCATCAAGCTTAATCTCTCTAGCCAATGACTTAAACCGCGCTTCCATTTTCTCCTGAACGACCTCTTCAGGAATATTAACAGTCATTTTCCGAACTATTTCTGATGTCTTTTCGACGGAAACTTGCATTATTGTACCTCAACTATATTTACTGACCGGTTATTAAAGATATGCCTATTCTGTAATGAGATTTAACACGGCGCTCATCATCATTAATTGATGGGCTATCAAAAACAATGATTTTTTACCATAGAAACGCCTTTCCGCTTGAAAAGCAAACTAAGAAAACAAAAGATGCATGGTGTTTGTTAAGACTGCTTTCAATCTCATTGCGGTGATTTGAGCGAACTCCCCAAAACATAAGATGGTGCGAGCGGAGAGACTCGAACTCTCACGGGGTACCCCACTGGAACCTAAATCCAGCGCGTCTACCAATTCCGCCACGCTCGCATAATAAAGAACGCGGTATTATAATCAATAACTCAACCAATAACAAGGTTTATCTTTATCAAAATATACTTGATATCTTTCGGTAAATTTCAAAATTGCTTAATAGTTCTAACAAAAACTGACATATAGAGACTAAACTATAACCTTACATGCATACAAGTTTAATTGTCGGCAAATTGCAATGCTTTCATCGTAATAAGCACGGACTTACCCCCCAAAAAAGAGTAGACTACCTTAATACTTAAGCGGACATTAAGCTAAAAACAAACCACTAACCACTATCGCCAAACAAATAATAAACAAAGAATATGTTGCCTTTCGAATTCACTGAAAATTCCGTTTCCATTTGGTTAAAATCAATCAGCCAACTGAATACTATGGAAAAAGGCAATCAACTTAATCAAATTTTAAATCAACTCAGAGATGTCCACGAGGAAAAACAACGCTTACTTCCTGTTTTGCTCAAACTGACAACCCCGGTAATCCATTGCTCTACATCATTATGTTGCAAACAATCGGAAATAAGCGATAGGGAAAAAAATCAAAAAATCATCAAACTCAGTAAATTACTGCTCAGAAATACGGCATTACTATTTCACGCCATCACATTTAATAAATCACTAGCGCCCGATCAAAAACAACAATGTATTTTCTTTTTTTTACAATTAACCGGCATTCATTTGCGATTAAATTGTCAATATCAAGAAATGCCCAACGAAACACTTTGGAAAAAAACAGCTGAACTTTATGCTTTCGCAAAAGACAATCAAATAACGAATAAAAAAACGCCTCATAACATACCCGAGTTTACACCTTTACCCACAATTGAAGACACCCTGAAAAGAAACTTATTACTGAGCATCATCATCATGCGCTCAATTGATAGCAACGAAACAGCCGCTATTTTAAAATTCGTAGACGCTCTGTTCAATAAACTGGCGCTATTGGAGGGGTTAAATAAAGATAGCTATTTTTTCTGGAATAGTCGCGGAGCTCTGCCTAACTCAATTACATCATCTCAGGAAACGAGTAGATTCAATATTTACCTTGATACGCAGCAAATTTTTTCATTTCTACAAAATAAAACGAACCCCACAAAACTTTCCAGCACTTTAAGAAACCAAATCGCCATGCATTTGTCGGGCTATAAAACCTTGATAGACAGCCAAGTCCCGTCTCCGCCGATTGTATTAAATTTAACCAGCGGCTACAAAAACATCAGCGATTTTTTGATTCAAAGAGAAAAAATTAACCGGATTTATAGAGCCAGCGAAACACTGGAAAAAGATCATAACCTTACTCTTCCCATTGAATCGAAGCCTAACTCCGCCTCACAGCCTTTAAATAGCGCCAAGCAGCCCGCTTATAAAGCGCCAGAAAGCATACAAGTCAAATACTATCAAACCCAACATGAGAAGTTCTTGATTTTAGAACTGAATAGCTCAGAGATTCTTAACGGAAATCTGATCACTTTAACCAACAACAAAAATACTATGATCCCTGGCGTCATTAGGCGCGTCATTCATAAACCGCAGCAAACCACTCAAATACTGATTGAAAAAATATACGGCCAACTATCCTGCCACCCGGTCGAATCAAAGTCTGAAAATAAAAAACCGATCATCTTAATCAACGAACATACGGACAGACCGGAAGCTTTACTACCCTTTCATTATTACTCAAACCAATCAAGCATTTGGATAAATAATAGACAGGCAAAACTGGAAAAACTCATCGAATTCAGCAATCACTTTGCCCACTACAAGATCAACTTTACTCAGGAATAGAAACTGCAATCTAAGTAGCCAAAGCATCCATTAAATCAATCATAAATTCCATTTCTTCTTGCCCAACCTGTTGCCACGATGAAAAGCCCAAATTCTCCAAAACAAGCTTCCCTTTTTCATCATTCGCCATCGTTAATAAAACATCCAGCAACTCATCGCGCTTATACTGAAACTCCGGACCAATCATCAAAGCATGATTAATGACGCCAATACGACTTCTAACAACAATTCTTAGCTGTTTTTTAATGATATTCGATAAGTCATCAAAAGCTTCAGCCAGAAAAAAACCGACATCCGCCTTACCATTTAACAAATTTTTAGCAACCAATACATAACTACCCGCCATGATTGCTTGAGTATTTTCCTTTGACAAATCAGCCGGCTCCAACATTATCATCCCGATCATTCGCACATCCGGATCATCCGTATAAGCCAAAGTAACGCCCTCGCTCAACTCTTCAACTTGCTTAATATCCGCCTCATTGTTGACCGCAATAATCACCTCATCAGCCTCTGCCTCAGCTTGAACCAAGGGCTTGAAGTCCTGCTCTCTAACCAACATTGCCGCATCATAAGGATTCGCATATATTAAATCAACCCGACCATTGCGTATCGCATCACGCTGCTTATTGAAATCATCATACATTTCAAGGTGGATACCAACATTTAATTTTTTCTGCAACCAAGTATTGAAGATATACCAACCCGATATATGCGCCGGTGAAAAGTCAGGACTCACTGTAAATTGGAATGTCATTATTAATAACTCCTTAGGAAAGGGTCGCGTATAACGCTATGCTTTCGATAACCTTTGATCTCGACGGTTTGCGTCTTACCGAAGTATAGCCGACGACTTTACCGCCTCTTATATTCGGCACCACAGTTGCTTTTACCCAATAAAACCCGCCATCCTTCCGCAGATTCTTGACTATCCCCTGCCATTTTATACCTTGATTTACAGTATCCCACAAATCCTTAAACGCCACCGAAGGCATATCGGGATGCCTTAAAATAGAATGCGCAGCGCCAATCAATTCATCTTCCCGATAACCTGACATATCGATAAAAGATTGATTGACATGAGTAATAATTCCCTGAGGATTAGTCGTTGAAACTATCAACTTACCATCAGGATAAGGCGTCTCAATTTCTGAATAAAGAATCCTTCTAGGGCCAAGCTCATATAAATCTAATGTCGTTTCCCGGTAATCTCCGACTATGTCCTCCGCCTTCATATCTAATATCATCGTTCACCCCATGCCACAAGCTCTTCCAGAAATTTGACCGCCAAATAATGAAACCGACTAAACACAAAACCGGCAGCTCAATTAACTTAATAACAAAATCAATTTCATTGCATAAGACAATTATAGTCAGAGAATTTAATACTTTAACCTTGCATGTATATAATTTTTAATTTAGGTCAATAATAAAGAACAAAAACTATAGCAATTCAGCAATATTTTCGGCAGCGCGCTTAACATCCAGAAAAATCAAACCCAATTTTGCATTAGGCTTCGCCATTACCGTCAACACAGCTTCATCACCGGCATAGGTCATCAAAACATAACCGCTATCGCCTTTAATCAACACTTGCTCCAAAGCGCCTCGACTTAATTCCTGAGCGGTTCTATCGCCTAAAGACAACATCGCGGCGCTCATCGCCCCAACTCTATCCTCATCCAATCCGGCCGGCAACACAGACGCCATCATTAAACCATCTGTGGAAATCACACCGGACGCTTCGATATCCGCAGAAGTTCCATTTAATTCCGTTAAAACGGAAGTCAACATATCGGCTCTCATATTTATACCCTTAATAAAAAAATAATCTCGAAATAAACAATTTAACTATCAAGTCTATTTGATAGCATAACTCATACTTAACGCCCAAATTAAATCAATAAATTGTTTTTGATTAAAATGCGGAATACCGGAAATTGCAATGACAAAACGATGCTTGCCGATAAAAATCGGCCAAAAACCGATTTGGCTATTGCCAAAAGCATCCACAATTGACCAAGCCTGACTACCCAGCCCCAAATTATTGAACAGCAAACCGGAACGACGCTTATGAACAATTCCCAGTTCGGCGCTCAATGCCGATAATTCTTCAGCTGTTTCATGGGTAAAGCCGCTACACGCTAAATAAAACCCCTGGTCATCCGCCAACAATACTTTACCGGTTTCAGATATGTTTTTTAACAGATCCGGCAAAATGTCTTCTAATGAGTTTTTGGGAGCGCTTAACGCTTTATCTATTCCTTGAACCCAACCTAATTTCTGACAATGGCGCAATAACTCCAATGCCTTGTCTTCATCTTCACCGCCGCTTAACGCAATCATCTGCTCAACAGTTAACTTAGGCGTGACCGGCTGAATAAATAAATTATTCAGAAAGCGCCTGGTTTTATCCATTTTTTCAGTTGAAACAGCGTAATAAGCCCCGGAAGGCGTCGGCAACAAAAAAACATCTTTAGCTAGCTTTAGCGCCCCCATAATTACTCACCTTCCAGGTCAGGATCAATTGAATATAATAGCGATTGAACCAATAAAGCCACATCATTTTTTCTTCTGGCATCCACTGAAAAAATAGGCGACTTAAGCCCTACGCCTTTGAGTTGCTGGTGATATTCGTCAATTGTCGGTCGATTACTCAAATCCATTTGGGTTACGCCTATCGCAACGCTAGTATCGCTGATAAACTGACCAAACGAATCTAAAAAAAACCTCATATCCTGAAAGGGGTCGCTACGAGTGTTATCCAACAGCAAAATCAACCCTATTCCACCGGTAGTCAAAATATCCCACATAAAATCAAAACGCTCTTGACCCGGCGTCCCATATAAATGAATTTTATCGCCGTCATCCAAATTCATAACGCCGTAATCCATAGCAACAGTAGTCTCCGCTTTGCGACTCTTAGCCATATCGCTTGCAGAAGCATCCGTTTTGACTGGCGGAATATCACTAATTGAGTGAATTGCAGTCGTTTTACCAGCGCCTACAGGCCCTGTAAAAATAATTTTGTATTTACTCATTTATCCTTAAAACCCAAAAAAGAGCCCTGGTTTTCACTGGCCACCCCATCAAAAAAATATTGACGGTATTAAAATTCCTCACACTTTAGCAAGCAATGCAATGAACCCATTGTTATTAAGCAAAGACTTAGGACTGAAGCGCTAATTTACAAACATTGAGCACAGCCGTTTAGTAAAAGATTTAAAAAGACAACCCGGCAAACAATAACATTTTTAAATCATAATGTTATTGATTACAAACAAACTGATTCAATTTTAAACAAAATATTTCTATCATAGCACAAAATAAATCTTTGCTCCCCCAAACCTATACCATCTGATGCTATCAAGTTTATCACACGAAAGTCGCCCGTCATTCGATCCTATCTAACGCCAACAAAAATTACATTCCCGCGCACCGGAATTACCCCTTCCTTAACTTACTTAAAATCTTACTAAACAAGCCTTTTTTTGGTTTGTTTCGCTTCGCTTTTTTGGTCTCAAGGATGACTTGCTCCTTGTTTTCCGCTTTTCTTACCACCTGCCCAATCAAACCTAAGGAATGACATGCGCTAATAAAAACAAACACATATTGCGGCTTAACATTTAACTGTTCGGATACTTCCAATAAAGTTTTTGGCTCGGAAGTTAATAAGGCGGCTATACGCAAAGCATGCGGGGTAACAACCAAGCGAGTAAAATTAGGCCATCGTTTAAGAAACACCGGCTTATTAATATCAACCCCTATAGGATAACGTCCTTTGGAGGTCCAAATCGCAACTTTCCATAAAAACCCATCCATACTATTAAAGTTTTCATAGGCATTTTCGATCTGCAATCCCTCAGCGTTCACCGGAACCAAAGACATACTTCCGCCGATTGATTTATTGAGCAGCATGCCCGAAAAAGCTCTCAATTGTTTTTCATCCGCATCTAACCAAATCTCTTCGGATTGCGGGAGTATGTATAATGGTTTCCAGCCCGATTTGAGCTGCACAACTTTAGATTTTGACTTGGCGATTTTAAAAGCCGACCTGACATACCCTTGAAAATAATGATTCGGATCATAATGTGCAACCAATACTTGCTTGCTATCATTAAAATCGATATCAGGCAAAATACCGATAAAAGCCGAAAAACCGCCTTCATTATATTGCCGGGCCGACTGATGCTTAAATGTTTTCTTAACTTCTTGACGGTTGATCTTTTTTTTATTGACTTCCGTTAACGTTAATGGCTCTTGTTGATTTTTTTGCGGCTTATCAGCAAGAGAGCCTCCCTCATCATTAGTTGTTGTTGCTTGGAGCGCCCCTTTCAATTTTGTTTTAGCAAACCGCTTTGCGGGAAATCGGCCTTTTGCTTTTTCCAAAGCCGTTATCATACTTTCCTTATTCACCGGTTTTTTCAAAATAATGACATCGGAGCCATTCATCATCTCCTTATGCCGCGACTCATCCAAAGTCATCGCAATAACAGGCTTTCCATCACCTTCTTTTTTTCTGCGGCCAAAATATGCGCGCGCCTTACTAAAGTCGGCGTCGATAATATCAACTTCGGCAACTTCAGGAGTCACTTCTACTGCATATCCGTTACAAGGCCCTTTTAAGAACATACCCATCGTCTTGTGACTACGTTCATCCATTCCAAATAAAGCAACCTTGATGGGCATTTTAGTTTTTTGCTTCATGTTGACTGACTTCTAAAAAATTCATCGACTTGACCCCAAGCATCAACCATACCTATGTTATTTTGCAAAACGGACTCATACATAGCTCTAAATTTATGTTCATCACGGGTGGACTTGTACAGCTCTAAAAGTAAAACCTGAAAATCTTTTCGATCAGGCTGTTCCAAAATTCCTTTTTCCAAAATATCTATTGCGGAATCAAGCTGACTATATTCAATATAATCATTCGCCAAGTCCAAATAATCATGCTCCCGTCGGGTTGCTTCTCCAACTTGAACCAACTCTTTCATTCCTACCATGCCGCTGTAAAATATACAGTAAGGCGAATTCGGCAACACGCCAACCTTATGCATCAAATAGCTAATGAGTAAATTTCTTTGTTTATCCGGCAAAACGGTTTTACTACCTTTTACCATTCTAACCGCCAAACCCCGCCCTTTGCCGTCCATCGTAGCCAGCAAATCGATCAAAGCTGCAAATAACTGCTCGGCAAGCTGATGCTTATGACAATAATAAACCCGTTGCAAATGATGAACTAAATTGGCCGGATCACGACCAACCATATGTACTAAACTCCTCAGTTCATCAATATCCCCTTCATCATAGACAATCTTGCCTGGATCCATAAAGTGCCTTGACTCAGATTGATCATCATTATTTTCCTCATATTCAAACAAGCTGCAATTATCAGCCATATTTTAACCCTTATGAATGCTTGAGAAAGCCGGTTTTAAACATCTTCTCGCATCAATTATGAAAGACCGTCTTCGCCCAAAACAAAAGCAGCCGGACTACAACAAAAAGACTCTTAACACGCTGGATTCTAGCACAGAATAAAACGACCAATCTTAAGTTAAACTTAAGCTGTCAACTCATAACTATTTCATTATTTTAACAAACCAAATATGATTTCCGTATTTCACAATATAACTGTAGTAGTTATTTCGATGCTGACAAAGTCAACCCGTAGAATCTTTGCGACTCTATGGAACGAGAATGAAATAACATCCGGAACTGGCGCAGGATTTCTGTTCATATTCAACGACTGCAAGGATGCAGGAGGTAGAGCAACGCATGGAGCAGTTGCCGAGGCGCGGAAACAGGCGCATAGCAAGCTATGTAACTGTTTCCGCAACGCTGAAGATGGACAGAAAGATTAGAAAAGCTTTAGCGATTCTTATGCTTTAGTACAAGTCAGTTTCGGGTGTTATAAAATTCACGTTCCTTTGTTAATCAAGAATCTATGCGGAAACCCAAAACCTTCTTTGGCTCAGCCATAGTTGAAGTACAGAATGCGCGCCCGCTGTTATTCGAATTTCAGAAATAAAGTCATGAAAACCATTATTCTTTCACAACCTCAACAGAAGATAAATTTAATATCCGTTTCATTTTTGCGGCGTATGCAGCCGCCTCATATTGTCTACCGAACCCGGTCACACGAAGTTGATACCAGGGCGTCCCTTTTTGTATGATTTTAATTACTTTTACAGGAACGCCTTTTTGCTCATACTCTATCGCCTTTCTATCTGCATACCATTGTTGGGTATAAGCAATCAAATTAACCGCCCAAGAAGTTTTCTTTACCGCCGCGCGTATACGCCCGCCAGCCGTTTTTCTGCTATTTTCCGCCAACTGGGTAATTTGTTGCTGCAAAGCTTCTATCGCATCGCCTATATGCATATCTTGATCATTTAACTTATTGAGCTGTTGGGTGATCTTTTCTTCATCCGGCAAAGCGGGCTTAACATCCATTTGTTGGCTAAAATCATTTAATTCGGCCATTAACTTTTCAATCTTGTCATTTTGAGCTTTTAATTTTTCTTTTAAAGCCTGGATGACTTTATCATTATTTTTTGCTGTAATAATTTCAAAATCTTCTTCCAGACTGATCAAAGAGTCAGATAAAACGGTCGCTTTCGAATCAGCGCCCCAACCGATAATTCCCAACCCTAAAGCGACTAATAAAGCCAGCACCGCCAAGATGAGCGTTACATAAAGCAATGTCGGTTTTTTTTCTTCACTTGCTTTGAATTGACGCCTAATCTTATCCAAATCAGTATTCAGTTGTGATAAGTTCTCATCCAAACTCGCCAAATTATCCGAAAGATCAACATCTGAAATCCGTAAATTTAATGTCTCAACTCTATTCTTTAAATCATTCACTTGTTGTCCGGAATCGGACTGAAATGCCTGAAATTGACTTTCCGTAATATAAGATTGATCCGGCGGTGACGGGCTGGTTTGCTCTACGTTGCGCTCACCCTCCGGTTCATCTTCAACAACTTCCTCATCCTCTGCAGAAATATCAAAATCCGCCATCAAGTCATCATTTTGTACTTCTTCAGCCAGCTCCGGCTCACTTTCTAACAAGGCCCCATCCGGCTCTTCCAAATCTTCTGGGTCTTCAAATGTCGTATTCTCGGTCTCCTCTGCATTCGCTTGTTCGCTCGCAGCTTCATCATCTGCATCATCTGCATTCAGAGCCGCCAACAAATCATCTGCATCGTCGCCAAATTCATCAATCTCATCATCAACATCGCTATTGTCTACCTCCTCCTCACTTACCGGCTCTTCCATGGGAGTATCAATCTCAGCAAATTCATCTTGTTCATCGGCTACATCGTCAAAAGCATTATCCATTAATAATCGATCAATGGCGTCTTCATCGTCTAACAATGAATCCTGTTCCGCATTTTGAGCCTCAATCTCCGTTTCATCCAACATTGAGTCTAAATCAGCACTCAATTGTTCAATTGCCTGTTTATTATCTTCTGTGGAGTCCGCCATTTTTTTTACCGAATCAAAATTGATTAATAAATAAGGTTTACATCTGCTCGTAAATTTTTAAAAATAAACAATATTCCAGAATTGAGTTATTAATAATTATAGCTTTTCAATATTAATTGTCGGCCTGAAACGATATTTCTTAAATAGCTCGCGTTATCTTTTTGTATAGTGATAACTCGACAAAGAGAATGCCTGATAAAAACAACAACAAAATACACATCTAATGCAGCTAGCAATTACGGCTTTAGGCAAAAATACGATTTGCTCACTGAATGACATTTTGTCAGTGATCAATAACTGCGGCTGCAGTATCGTTGAACTCAAAACATCTAACTTATCCCGCGCATCATCTTTGTATTTATTGAGTGAGGGTGATTGGAGCCAAATTGCCAAACTTGAACATTTACTTGAAAGTTTGAGTGATCGTCAAGAAATTCAAATACAAACCTTCAGACCCATTGTCGATGAACGAATTTCAAATGAAGGCATACCCTACAAATTGGAGACGGTCTCGTTATTTCGTCATGACATCGTTCAGGACTTAATTACTTTTTTACATAGCCGCAACATTTATGTTGAAGAAGTTTTCGCCAATCGCTATCAAGCCGCCTATTTTCAAAGCCCTGTGTTTTCAACTAAGTTCATTATTTCAATACCGGCTGAAATCCGAATATTATCATTTCGGGAAGAAATTCTTGATTTTTGCGATAATCTAAATTTGGATGCTATTATTGAACCTATTAAACATTAAAGTATTATGAGCACCGTAACATTACAATCAACAATACCCGACTTTGAAAGCCCGGCAACCGGCGATCAATCCATAAAACTTTCCGATTTCCGCGGCAAAAAGGTCCTTCTTTATTTTTACCCCAGAGATAATACGCCAGGCTGTACTCAAGAGGGCAAGGATTTTGCTGCAAATTACCCGCAATTTGAACAACTTAACACTGTTATTCTCGGAGTTTCGCGCGACAGCGTTAAAGTGCATGAAGGATTTAAATGCAAACACGAATTCCCTTTCGAACTACTCTCGGATAAAGATGAATCGCTATGTCAGTTATTCGATGTGATCAAAATGAAAAACATGTACGGAAAACAAGTGCGCGGCATAGAACGCAGTACTTTTTTAATTGATGAGGAAGGCAAACTGATCCATGAATGGCGAAAAGTAAAAGTAAAAGTCCATCTCGAAGAAGTTTTACAAAAGCTTAAAGAATTAGGCTCTTAAGTAATTCCTTTTTCACGACAACAACAGTTGCGCCAGGGTGTTCATTCAAAGATTTTGCCGATAACAATACCGAATAGAACCTACACTGCGATCTTTGACGCGAACACCCGGCCGCAACGACGAATAAAAGCCTTTAATACATAATCTTTTTATCATCCATGCTCGGCCAAGCCGATAACACCGCTTTGACCAAAGTCGCCAAAGGAATAGCGAAAAACACCCCCCAAAATCCCCATAAACCGCCAAAAAATAAAATTGAAACAATGATGGCGATCGGATGTAAATTGACCGCTTCAGAAAACAATAAAGGCACCAACACTACGCCGTCTAAAGCTTGAATAATCGAATAAGCGATCACCACATACATAAAAAGATCGCTGGACACTCCCCATTGCAGATAAGCAACCGCCAACACCGGAAAAGTCACCAGGGTTGCGCCGACGTAGGGAATCACAACCGACAAGCCCATTAACACCGCCAACAACATCGCATAATTCATACCGATAGCCTTATAAGCGATAAAGCTGACCAGCCATAAAATCAAAATCTCCAAAAATTTGCCGCGCACATAATTACCGATTTGCACATCGACTTCCCGCCAAACCCTCATGGTTAAATGTCTATCTTTAGGTAAAAATTGACTGAACCAATCTATTAACAAGCATTTGTCCTTCAGAAAGAAAAAAACCATCATCGGCACTAAAAATAAATAGACGATAGCGGCCACGACCCCCACCACCGATGCAGCCGACACCGAAATCAACTCCTGCCCATAGTCTATCAATTCTTGTTGCACCCGCGACATAAAATCATAAATACCACTCTCGGTAAAAAACTGCGGATACATCACCGGCAATTTCATGATTTCCTGTTGAGCGCTTTTGATTAAGCGCGGAATATTTTCTACAAACTGAACTGCTTGTCCGGATACCATCGGCATCAGCACAAATAAAATGAAGCCCAAAGCCGCCATAAAGCCGAAAAAAACGATATAGACCGCCGGCATCCTCGGAATGCCTCTTTTCTCAACTTTAAGAACCAGGCCCTCTAATAAATAGGCTAAAATAATGGAAGCGAGAACCGGCATCAACAAACCGGACAATGAATAGATGAGCACGGAACCCACCAAAAGAAATACTGCTAAAACGACTGCTTGAGTATTGGGTAGAAAACGTCGAAAAAACTCTCGAATAAACTCGAAATTGGAAAAATCGGTTGGTGTAGACATAAAAAATTATTTTGGCTGGTTATTGTTATTTTTATCGTTGGTATACTAAACCAGCCAACTTAAATTTTATATGTTTTTTTAAATATCTTGAAGGATAGGGACTCTTTCGACTTGGCCGCCCCCATCATCAACAATGTTAAATCTTAATTAAAACCGCTCAATTTAAGCCATAGTAAATAACTTATTAAAGTTTGCAATTTCGAGAATTTTTTTCACTTCCGGCTTTGCATTCTTGATACTGACGGAACTTCTTTGCTGACCAACTTTATCTCTTAAGACTAATAACATTCCTAAAGCCGAGCTGTCCAGATAATCAGTACGACTTAAATCCACTTCAATTTCTTTTATATTCGGCCCAATGCTATTGGTTGCATCGCGAAACTGTTGATGCAATCCGAAATCAAAACGACCGCTGACGGTAATAAAAAACTTGCCGGCTACCGCATCCGTTTTTGTTTCTACACTCATAACTATTTTCCTAAATAACTAAAATAAATCGACTTCACCCTCTTCCATGGATGACTGTGACACTGCTTTGTTCTCTCGATCCAGCCACTGTTTACGCATGTCCTGTAATCTTTCTTGACCTTGTTGTAATTCAGTCAACCAATTGTCGGAATCAGTTGTCTTAAAAACGCCTAATCCGATTCGCGCTTCGTCTCCCAGCGCTTTAAAATGACGGGTGCTGGAAGACAAGTATTCAACAATTTGTCTAGCCATATCTTCAAATTGCAAACCTCTGACGGCGCTATTCACGCTACTGTCTATTCGCTTGGTAATTGATGAAACTTGATTCAGCTTTTCAGCGACAGCCTCATTCATCAATGAAATATCCGCCATCATTTTATCCAAATTGGCCTTTGAATTAATAGACACCGTCATATCTTTTGACGCCATCCCCTGAATCATTGATTGCGCCTCACGAATATTATTTTTCGAAGCAGTCACCACTTGACGTATTTCCTCGCTGAATTTATCGGAATTTTTTGATAGACTGCGCACTTCATCAGCAACAACCGCAAAACCTCTACCCGCCTCACCGGCTCTGGCCGCCTCAATCGCCGCATTTAACGCCAATAGATTAGTTTGGTCGGCAATTCCCTGTACATCGCCTAGCAACTTTTCAACTTGGCACATATGGTCATCTACATCTTGTATAACAGCGACCATTTCCATACTTTGTTTGCTGATTTGCAAAATATGTTCGACAAAAAATTGTAAAACGTGATCCGTTTCAGCAGCAAAGCTGCTGAAATTGAGTCGCTCGCTATCCTGCTCTTCTTGATCTAAATCGGACAATAAACCATAGACTAACTGGGTTTGCGAAGACGTTAAGGCATGCAAACCGCTAAAACTATCCGACATGGTCACCACCGCGTCGGCAAACACAGCTTTCAACTGGCTCAATTCATACTGAAAATTATCCACTTCCTGTTCAATGCATTCTTCCAAAGTGCAAACATAGTTTTCCAACATTGCATTGATCTGTTCCTGTCTTTGAGCAGCATTTTCATCATCTTTCGGTTCCGGACGGTCTGCATACAGCAATTGCATGACCCAAGCCAGCGCGATTATCGGCATGGCTATCCAAAAAACCATACTCACAGGAAAAAAAGCAGCCGCCGAAACTATGCTCGTTATCAATAATAAAGGCAGCTGAATTTTTTTAATTATCTCAAGCATAAATAAATCATTGATTCAATGCCAATACCTGTTCGGCAATTTTCCCCAAATCCAAAACATGATCAGCTGCGCCGAGTTTATAAGCTTCGCCCGGCATTCCCCATACCACGCTACTGGCCTCATCCTGGACTATATTTACAGCGCCGGCGTCATGCATTTCTTTCATCCCTTGCGCGCCATCCGCCCCCATTCCGGTTAACATAATGCCTATTGCATTACTGCCGACATTTTGCGCCACAGACCTAAACATCACATCAACCGAAGGTTTGTGGCGATTCACCGGCGGCCCGTCATTCAATTTACAAATATAGCGGGCGCCGTCCCTTTCTACCAGTAAATGTTTATCCCCCGGCGCAATATAAATATTACCGGGTAAAATTTGTTGTCCGTCAACAGCTAAAACAGCCTCCATTTCGGTGGCGTCATTCACATGTTTAGCAAATGATTGACTAAAAGCCGCCGGCAAATGTTGCGAAATCACAATAGCGGGACTCCCCGTCGGCAAATCTTTCACAAAAGCTTTAAAGGCCTCGGTTCCGCCGGTTGAAGAACCGACTGCAATAATTTTATCGGTCGTTGAAAAATGTTTTTTAACCGGAGAAGCTTGAATCACCACATCCGCAGAATGCTTACCCTGGCCGGCAGCTGATTTAACTGCGGATGAAACGGGTTTAGCCTTACCTTCATAGACTTTGACTTCAGCATTTGCGGCCATGATGACCTTGGCGATAATTTCTTCTGCATAGTCATTTAATGTATTGGAAACATCGATTGTTGGTTTGGCGACAAAATCAATCGCGCCTATTTCCAAAGCCTCCAAGGTAATTTCAGCGCCTTTTTCCGTCAACGTCGAAATCATCACTACCGGCATCGGCCGCAAGCGCATTAAATTTCTTAAAAAAGTCACTCCATCCATACGCGGCATTTCCACATCCAAGGTAATTACATCCGGATGTAATTGCTTGATTTTATTGCGAGCAATTATTGGATCCGCTGCAGTTCCTATGACCTCTAATTGCGCAGAAGCACTGAAAATTTCAGTCAGCATTTTTCTAATCAGAGCCGAATCATCTACGATAAGCACTTTGATTTTTTTCATTATTTAACCCTAAAATAATTCCACATCGCCTTCAACAGGCGCATCTTTAATACTCGATCTGTACTGAGTCTCTCTGATCACGATCGTTTCATTATGAAGATCTTTGATTTTCTTCATTTGAACCCGACCGGTAGCCGGATAATAATTTACTTTTCGCGGGTATATGTCCCCTAAATCATGAGAAACCAATTTTAAAGCTTCGGTATCCACATATTCCAATACAAAATCGACATTTCTTTTACCCACATCGCCCATTGACGGAATTATCTTTCCACCTCCAAACAATTTCACCTCAATATTTTTTCGTTTACCGCCATTATGCAAAATATCGTTTATTAAATGTTCCATCGCATAATTTCCGTAACGGGTGGCGTTCCCCACAACCGCTTCCGCACCCGCCGACAATCTATGTTCAGTGGTCTCGGGCAACATAAAATGATTCATTCCGCCAATACCTAGAACTGAATCGCGTATACAAGCGGCAATACAAGAACCCAAAACCGTTGTTACTAACTCATTTTCTTTGGTGACATAATATTCGCCCGGCAACAGCTTGGCGGCGATAAAATTATGTTTTCCATCCCAATATCGTCTGATGTGTTCGAAACCCTCAAGCGGAGGGCCTGGCATTTCCCTGTTCAAAACGAATCCCCCTAGACTTTTTTGTAAATTGTGTTTCCTATCAGTTTCAAACCGGTATCCAGTTGATGTAACGATTCTGAATGCCCAATAAATAAATGAGTCCCAGCAGGTAATAATTGACTATATCGGTTTGCTAAAGACTCTTTAGTCACTCTGTCGAAATAAATTAAAACATTACGACAAAAAATAAAATCGAATGGACCTTTTAACGGCCAATCCTGCATTAAATTTAGCTGCTTGAAGTGTATTTTTTCCTGTAATTCTCTATTGACTTTGGCCTTGCTCGCATTAAGGCCCTTCCCTTTTTTAAACCATTTTTTTAAATGATTATCCGTTAAACCGGTTAATTGATCTTTAGTATAAATACCGTTGGAAGCGGTTTGCAACACATTGGTATCCAAATCGGTTGCTAAAATCTTGATCTCCCAGTCATAAGGCACATTTTCGAGCAAGGTAATTGCGATAGAATAAGGTTCTTGCCCTGTAGAACAACCGGCAGACCACACTTTAATCTGTTTGCTTGTCCTGTTATGATCCAATAATTGCGGAATCACCGTGTCTTTTAAATATTCAAAATGATGATTTTCCCGAAAAAACGAGGTTAGATTGGTCGTGACGGCATTAATAAACTCAGTAAACTCCAGATCCGGGTTGTCCCTTAAAAACTGACAATATTCTTTAAAGTTTTTCAATCCAAACATCCTAACCCGTTTAGATAACCGCGAATAAAACATATCAAACTTATCGTCAGGAACCAAAATACCGGAATGTTCATTGGAAATTTTCCTCAGCTCATTGAAATCATCCCAAGTAAATTCAAAC
>SPJK01057743.1_pt1 | contig 18317 bp, 18 predicted proteins | sample 3741771 | NCBI WGS metagenome assembly SPJK01 (sample SAMN10925997, study PRJNA522277) | cold seep metagenome | isolation source: Elba SIP-enriched marine methane seep metagenome, extraction at timepoint T2 | place: Italy: coast of Elba, Mediterranean Sea
CGCTGGTGTCACCTGACCGGACGTGGCCGCGCCTGCGCTATCAATTGATGGCGGGGCTGGCCTTTGCAGCGTTGTTGGCGCTGGCCTTGTTCACGGCTGAAAATATGTTGTTCGCGGCATTGTTCGCAGGCGGCGTTTTGGCGGCGTTCCTGATCCTGCGTTTGGCGGGGCAGGGGATTACGGCATTGGCCCGCCGCGCGCCCCGGTCAAACAGCGTGATCCTGCGTCTGGCGATCAGTAACCTTTATCGGCCCGGTGCCCCCACCGCCAGTATTGTGCTGTCAATGGGGCTTGGGTTGACATTATTAAGCATGGTTGCCCTGATGGAAGGGAACATCAATCAACAGATCGCCAATGAAGTGCCGGACACCGCGCCATCATTCTTCTTTATCGATATTCAGGACAATCAGGTTGATCAATTTGATGACCTTGTTGCCAGCGTGCCGGGCACGGCTGATTTAATGCGGGTGCCGTCATTGCGGGGCAAGATCGTGTCTATCAAGGGCGTGCCTGCCGAAGACGCCCCCGTCGCGGCGGAAGCGCAATGGGCTTTGCGCGGTGACCGTGGCTTGACCTATGCCGCTGTGCCGCCCGACAACTCATCCATCGTGCAGGGCGCATGGTGGGACGAGGATTGGGAAAATTATGGCGGCCCGCCACTTGTGTCCTTTGATGAGGAATTGGCGCTGGGCATGGGGATGCAGATCGGGGACGAAATTACGTTCAACATTCTGGGCCGCAATGTCACGGCCAAGCTGGCCTCTATGCGGCGCATAAATTGGAGCGGCATGGGCATCAACTTCTCAACCGTGTTCCACCCCAAGGTTTTGGTGCGGGCACCGCATACCCATCTGGCCACTGTTCGCGCCAGTGATGACGCGGAAGAAACCCTGTATCGTGAGATGACGGACCGTTTCCCCAACATCACCACCGTGCGCGTGAAGGAGGCGATTGCCGCCGCCAATGATTTGCTGCAAAGCCTGTCTATCGCTGTGCGGGCAACCGGGCTTGTCACCCTGCTGGCCGGGGTGCTGGTACTGGGTGGGGCGGTGGCTGCGGGCCATCAGGCACGGGTTTATGATGCGGTCATGCTGAAAGTGTTGGGCGCGTCGCGTCGGGATGTGATGGCGGCCTATCTGTTGGAATATGCCCTGCTGGGCACTGCGACGGCGATTGTGGCGGCGGCCTGCGGGACGCTGGGGGCCTATGTCGTGGTGACGGAGGTGATGGAAACCACCTTCCGGTTCCTGCCCGTAACCTTGTTGAGTACGATGGTGGGCGCGATTATCTTCACAACCCTGTTCGGTTTGGGCGCGACCTTGATGGCGCTGCGCGTGCCAAGTGCCGGGGTTCTGCGAACCGCCTGATTTCATTTCAGGATTTTTGTCCGCAGCAATTATGTGAAATAGGATGACAATTTCGTTATTCCGCACCGGAATCGCTTGAAAACCGGGAAAACTGTACCCATATTAGGGCAAAGGACGGCGCTTCATGCGGAAGTGACCGCCCCTTATTGATGACATGACCTTATGGAGGAATGAATGTCTGATCTTGAGATGATGCGCGCGCAACAGCGTGCGGTTGAGGCTGATGCCATCGCGGCCCAAACGGGCGAGATGGATGAAGGTCTGCGCGCTTATATGCTCAGTGTTTATAATTATATGACAATCGGTCTGGCGCTGACCGGCCTGTTTGCTTTCGGCGTGTCACGTTCACCTGAACTGATGAACCTGATTTACACAACGCCCCTGCAATGGGTGCTGATTTTCGGCACATTGGGCATGGTGTTCTTTTTTGCTGCCAAGGTTCACACGCTGAAACCTGCAACGGCACAGGCAATCTTCTGGGCCTATGCGGCACTGAATGGTGTCACCCTGTCTGCGATCTTTGTGATCTATACCGGTGAAAGCCTGACGCAGGTGTTCTTGATCTCTGCCGCCATGTTCGGCTCCCTCAGCCTATTTGGCTATACGACCAAGCGTGACCTAAGCGGCATGGGCAAGTTCCTGTTCATGGGCTTGATCGGTCTGGTGGTTGCGTCTATCGCGAACCTGTTCATCGGCTCATCCGCATTGCAGTTTGCCGTGTCGGTGATCGGCGTGCTCGTCTTGGCGGGGCTGACGGTTTATGACACCCAGAAAATCAAGTCGGAATATTGGTATCATGCCAATGCCGAAGATGCACAGCGTGGCGCGATCCGCGGTGCCTTGCATCTCTATCTTGATTTCATCAACCTGTTCCTGATGATGCTGCGCCTGTTCGGCACAACACGCGACTAGGTCTTGTTGAAAAATGATAATCAAAACCCCGCTTCATTGAGGCGGGGTTTTTTCTTGGGCTTTTTGGGGAGGGAGAGGGAAGCTGACGGAAAACTGATGATGTTAGCTATCAATCAACTTCAGGGCCTTACGTTCCAGCACTTTAAGGACTTGCGTCAGATCATGACCGCGCCGCAAGATCTGCCCCGATTGACCCAGCACCACATACTGCCCCTGCTTGCGGGCAAGCTTAGGGTGTTTTTCAATACGGTAAAGCGGTTGGTCGCTGGCGCGTTGATGAACGGCAAAACACACCATGTCGGTGCCGGCCCCAATGGCGTAATCGCGCCATTCACCTGCGGCCACCATCAGCCCGTAAAGGCGCAAAATTATGTCGAGTTCCTGCCGGGTGAAAAAGGGTTGTTTGGGCGTCCGGTCCTTGTCCCGCAAATAGCCGTTGCCGACTTTGCGAATGGTTTGACCCGCGCCGTGCGAATCGCTGTTTGAAAGCGATGCGATCTTGTTCATGGGGGAATTGTGACCCGTCTGGCCCATTGGCGCAAGTCTGTGTCGCGTCCGGGAGCAAAAAAGACGGCCTGCCGGGAACTACCGACAGGCCGCAAGGTGGGATGCTGTGACAGTGCGTGCCCTATGTGCGGGAGGGGCCCGACATAAAACAGGCGGGAAAGCCCATTAAAGACTAAGCGCCATCATCAGCAATCCAATATGACCCGCGCCCCACACCAGTGTGCGGATGCCCAAAATGCCTGAGGCATAGGCGGGGATATAGACAATACGGGCAATCACAAAGACCAGCGCGCCGGTCATCGCCTGGTCGGGCGCATCGCCACTAACCTGATGCAGAATGGCGAGGGGCATGAAAATCAGCAGCGCCTCGATCATATTGTTTTTTGCGCGTTCAAGGCGGCCATTGACCGGGCTGGGGGCAGCCAACTCATCGCGGCCGCGCAATCCCTCTCCCAATGAACTGGTGCCCAGGGGGCCAAAGCGGGTCAGCGTGCCGGAAAACAGCTGGACAATGAAGATTATCATGGCGGCGTAGATATAGGTCAGCATGTGATGTTCCTTTGGTGCTATTGGCCAATTGACATACATTGGTGAATGTATGTATATTATCCGCATGAAAAAAAGTCAAGCACCCAAACCCTCTTCACCCAGAATGGCGCGCCCGACACAAGCTGACCGAACTGAGCAGATGAAGCGCCGCCTGATTGATGCGGCGGTGTCGTCGCTGATTGATCAGGGCTATGCCCGCACCACGGCGGTTGAAGTATGCAAGCGTGCCGGGGTCACCCGTGGGGCGCTGTTTCATCACTATGATAGTCTGCCTGACCTGCTGGCTGATGCCTTGGCTGCCCAATTCGATACATTATTTGAAGATAGCGCGAATTTTGAAGGCCCGGGGAACGTAGAAGACGATCGGTTGGGCTATTGGTTGGAACGGTTTTGGAGCCGCATCAAGGCACCAACCTTTAAGGCTGTGTTGGAGATTTGGTTGGCCGCGCGCAATGATCCTGACGCTACAGCACCGCTGCAACGGGTGATGGACCGGATGGGCAGCCATATCAGCCCACAGCATCACCCAACCTTGAAAGCGCGTCTTGAAAATGACCAGCATGCGCACGCCTTTTATCGAACGGCGATGGAAACAATGTTCGGCTTGGTATTGGGGCGGGCGACCAGTCCTGACCATCAACCACTGGGGCATGAACAGATGGTTCTGGACTATCTGATGGCAGAGGCGGCGCGCCATGACGCCGCTTAAATGACAGTTCGTCAACACCAACACAATGATGCCTTAATTCGGCCCCTGTCCCGCCACACGCCAGCTTAATATAAGCATTGTTAGGTCGGTGCCCCGGTACATGATTCGATGTTTTTCAGCCCCCCAGCCCCCCTCATCGGGTCGATGCATCCGGGGCCGATCTAATGCGATGTGATAGGCTACGGTCAGTCTTTCACATACCGATAGCACAAACAAAAGATAGCGCCGTTTCGGATCGTTGCCTCCCTCCCTCCCCCCCCCCAAAGGCGAGGCAACGGCGTACCGAAGCGGCGTTTTCTTTTGATTTTTTTGGAATGATGGCTGGCTAAAGAATGGTGTAGGTCGCGCCGATAATGCGCCCCGTCCGGCGGTCCTGCACCAGTATTGCGCAGCCTTGTGACCCATCCATCCATTGATCAAGCATTGCCAGCGAATGCGTTTGCGCGGTGCCGTCATAGGTGCCGATCACTTTCATGTCCCGCACAACATTGGCATAGGTCAGCGCACGGCCCGCATTTTCACCACGGCCCACATCAACAATGTGGCGCGGGTCAAACCGCACCAGCACAATATCAGCAGTATGCCGGTGATAGCGTGCATCGGCGCTGATCGTCAGGTGCATATCATTGGATGCCTGCCCCGGTGACAGGGTGACAACGGGGCGTGCCAAACGGTCCTGATCCCTGTCCCGACGCTGATTGATCAGGCCCAACACTTCGGCATCACGACTGCCGATGGCGTCAGTCCACCCATCAACAACTATTTGCGGGGTATAGATTTGATGCGCGCCCAATTGGCGGGCGTATTTTTGCTGGCGTTTGGTGTGAGCCTCACGGCCCAGCGTGTCTTTCCAACCAAGATAGTCCCAATAGGTGACGGGAAGTGACAGGGCCAACACATCGTCACGTTTTGCCAGCGTCGCCAAGAACCGATCCGCAGGCGGGCAGGAACTGCATCCCTGACTTGTGAACAGCTCCACCACGACAAGTGGTTTGCCCGGCTTGGCGTCTTGCGTTGCGGGGGCGGCGGCAAGGGGACTGGACAGGGCCAGCCCGATCAGCGCATAAGCAAAATATGTCAGGAACTGTTTTTTCATAAAGTCAGTTTAGCGCCGTTGGTCATTCACTTGAAAGTCACGCTTTGGTGAGTGGCGAAAATTGCAGGATTGCGACAGCCACATGTATGAAGCGAAACTGAAATCATCAATCTGGGTCAGCGCCTATCGGCGGCAATGCGAATTGCGTCATGTGCCCTGCATGATGGTGGCGCGCGGCGACGACACGGCCGGGGCGGTTTTGCTGAAAATGAATGGGCTGGATGATCGGGTGATCGTTTTGGGGCAGGCCACGGCAATGGATGGCAGCCGTATATGGCGCGCCCTGACCGGGCCTGAACCTGTCAGCGAAACCGATGCGGATGCGTTGATTGCCCGCGAAAAGGGGCGTGACCCCGATATTTGGGTGCTGGAAATCGAAGACCCGCGCATGGAATTTGCCTTGGACGAGCCGATTGAGGGCCTTGCCCAGTCGTAAAATCACGCGTTATCAGTGCCTTATGGATTTTTTTGCCAATTTGACACAGTGACGGCCCAACGTCTTCACATTTTGCACTGCAGCAACAATATTTACAGGGAACGAGCTGTGGAGCGAAAGGACGTATTATGTCCATCATGATTATGATTGCGCCTGTTGGCATCCTGTTTTTGATCGGCCTGACATGGGTATTGGGCGGTATGAAAGAGGCTGCGTTCACAGCGCCTGAGGAGGCGCTGGAGCGTTTCCGTCAGGATTTCTTTGGGTTTGAGGCGAACGATATTGCCGTGTCCGACAATGGCGGGCACGCAGCATTGTTGCATTCGTCCAACCGCGGCCAGATCGGCGTGTGTTTCTCTATGGGGGATAACTTCGCAACCCGATTGTTGCGGGCAGGCGATGTGGCGGATTTGGAACATGACGGCAATGCTGTTCGCTTCCGTTTGCATGAATTTACAGGCCGCAAGGTCGCGCTTAGCTTTGATGATACAGAGCAGGCAGCGGCATGGGCCGGGCGGTTATCACCGCTCGCCTAACAGCGGTCACTTGGTATTCGAGGGGGAATTACACGATGACAGAGGTCAGCTTTCCAGACGTGGTGCTATACGCCATTCCCGGCTTTGTCGCGTTTGTGTTTTTGGAAATCGTTTTGTGGAAAGCGGGGCGCAAGAACCCGTTTGGCAAAACCGTTCGATTTAACACCAAGGATGCGGCAGCAAGCCTGGCAATGGGTGGCGGCAATGTGGTCGTCGGCCTGATTTTCGGCGGGGCTATCGCGGCCACATATGGCTTCCTTTATCAGTTCCGTATGTTTGAGATGCCGATCACATGGTGGATGATCGCCATTGTTTTTGTCGTCGATGACTTTTTGTATTACGTGTTTCACCGCTTGGCGCATGAACATCGCTGGTTTTGGGCCAGCCATATCGTCCATCATTCGTCCCAGCATTATAATTTGACGACCGCGTTGCGCCAGACATGGACCGGTTTCTTTGCCGGTAGTTTCCTGTTTTCGGCACCCATGTTGCTGGTTGGTGTGCATCCGGCTGTGATCGGTTTTGTCGGCGGCATCAATCTGGTCTATCAATTCTGGATCCATACAGAAGCGATTGACCGTTTCCCCCGTTGGGTCGAAGCGGTGATGAACACCCCCGCCCATCACCGTGTGCATCACGCCACCAATCCTGACTACCTTGATTCCAACTATGCCGGTGCCTTTATTGTGTGGGACCGCATGTTCGGTACATTTATGGACGAGCGTAAGGACGAGCCGCCCCGTTACGGCATTGTCCGCAATCTGGGCACGTTCAATCCGTTGAAGATTGCCGTCCATGAATGGCTTGGTATTTTCAATGATGTGCGCAAGGCCAAATCATTGCGCGATGTTTGGGGCTATACCTTTGGGCCGCCCGGCTGGTCACCTGATGGGTCACGCCGAACCTCTGCCATGATCAAACAGGCATGGGCAGAAGAACAGGCCAAGCAGGACCAGACCACATCGCCCGCTGCTGCTGAATAACAGTATAGCCGATTTCGCTTGGTTATGGCGTTGTTGCGGCGTTAGACTCCCAGACATAATAAAGTGGGAGGATAACATGCACGGACGATTGATTAAGTTTCACGTCAAGTTCGGTAAATCGGACGAGTTTCTGCGCCTCTATCAGGAACAGGTGATCCCGGCTTTACAGGGGCAGGCAGGTTTCGCCGAAATCAGCATTGGTTTGAATGAAGATCATGGCCGCGCCGTGTCGCTGGTTATGTTCGAAAGCCTTGAAGATTTAATCGCGACAGAGCGTGACGGCTGGTTGGCGGCACAGGTTTCAAAGGCGATGCCGCTGCTCGACTATCCGCCGCAAATCGAACATTACACAATGTCTATACGCGTTTAGCCGGCCTTGGTCCGAATGGGTCTTAATGGACCTGTGCGGGACCATTTCGCGAACGCGAATTTTTGGCATAAGGCAAGCCGCTTGTTACGCTGCATTGCACGACAAGTGGCTTGATTCTTTTTGGATTGAGGCGCACAATTTTCACACGTGGCTAGGATATACGCTAGTGACGATAACGACGCCGTAATGCCTGTACGGCGCCCTTTGTTAAGACCCTGAGCTAATCATCCATGGACCGGGTCTACATAAACAGAGACTAAAAGCGGGTCCGTCTGAAACAAGGCGCGACCCGCAAGTCTTTTTGGGCCCGCAAGATTCTGGGGGCGTCTGGCAACCGGACCTTTTCTTAAATTCCACGCTTGACCTTGCGTCAGCCGGTTTCATGAAAATCCTGTTGGATTCGCCTGGCTGATCTGCCAATGTCCGGCCTTCAGAAATTTATGTGTTTTTACTTAATCTGTTGGAGGCTCAAATGGCCAAGAATATTCCCGTCGTCGGCGTTGGCATGATCGAATTCACCAAGCCCGGTGCATCAGAACAATATCCCGAAATGGGCTCAAAGGCTGCGAAGGCTGCGCTTGATGATGCCGGCATCAGCTATGATCTGGTTGAGCAGGCCTATGTTGGCTATTGCTATGGTGACAGCACCTGCGGTCAGTCAGCTTTGTATGAAGTTGGTTTGACAGGTATCCCGATCATCAACGTGAACAATAATTGTTCAACCGGATCATCGGCCTTGTTCATGGCCCGTCAGGCCGTCGAAAGCGGTCAGGTTGATTGCGCCATTGCGCTTGGTTTTGAACAGATGGTGCCCGGCGCGCTGGGTTCAAACTTTACCGATCGTGCGCCTGCCATGGCCAAGCATGGCATGACCATGTTTGAAGTGCAGGGCATCGATAAGAAGGCCCCCGGTGCTGCCCAGTTCTTTGGTGGCGCTGGCATTGAATACGCCAAGAAATACGGCACGAAGGATGAAACCTTTGCCAAGATTTCCTCAAAGGCCCGTGACCATGCGTCGGTCAACCCGTTTGCGCTGTTCAAGGACAAGCTGTCCGTTGAAGAGATCATGGCCGCGCCGCACATCTTTGGCCCGTTGACCCGCTTCCAATGCTGCCCGCCCACATGCGGTGCCGCAGCTGCGGTTCTGTGTACGCCTGAGTTCGCCAAGAAGCATGGCCTGAACGACACAGTTAAAATTGTTGGCCAGTCCATGACGACTGACACGCCTGCGTCTTTCGATGAAAAGAGCATGATGAAAGTTGTTGGCTATGACATGACCAAGAACGCTGCCAATGAAGTCTATGCACAGGCCGGTGTCGGTGCCGAAGATGTCGATGTGGTTGAATTGCATGACTGCTTCACAGCCAATGAATTGATCACCTATGAAGGGCTTGGCCTGACCCCAGAAGGGACTGCTGAAAAGTTCATCTGGGATGGCGACAACACCTATGGCGGCAAGGTTGTGACGAACCCGTCAGGTGGTCTGCTGTCAAAGGGTCACCCGCTGGGTGCCACAGGGTTGGCACAATGCACCGAATTGGTGTGGCAGTTGCGCGGGCAGGCCGACAAGCGCCAGGTCGAAGGTGCCAAAACAGCATTGCAGCATAATCTGGGTCTGGGCGGCGCCTGCGTCGTCACCATGTATCAGGCGTAATCGCCTTAACCGCACTTGTTTGGGAGATGGTCGGCCGGGAAACCTGTCGGCCATTTTTTTGCTATGACTGATTACACAAAAGATTACAAAGCCATCAAGGTTGAAGAAAAGAGCAAGGTCACATGGCTGACGCTCAACCGGCCTGATGAGTTGAACACGATCACACCGCAATTGACGGCAGAGCTGTCTGACTTTTTCGGGCGCCAATATGATGACAATTTGAAGGGACAGCTGCGCAGTCAGGTGATTGTCATGCGCGCGGAAGGCAAACATTTTTCCGCCGGGCTTGATTTGGCGGGTGCTGCGGGCAGCAATGGCGGCATGAGAACGATCGCGGACGGTATGCGGTCGCAACGGTCTATTGCTGACATTGTGATTCGTATGCGCCGGGCACCACAGCCGATCATCGCGCTGGTGCAGGGTGCCGCATCAGGTGGCGGGATGGCATTTGCCTTGGCGGCAGATGTGCTGATCCTGGCCGATGATGCCCGCATGAATGTGGCGATGGCGCGGATTGGTATGACGGGCAATGACATTGGCCTCAGCTATTTCATCACCCGTGCGCTGCCCAGTTCTGTGGGTAATGAGTTGATGATGACGGGACGGTTTTTGCAAGCTGACCGGGCCTATCAACTAGGCGTAGCATCGGAAATCCACCCGCGTGAAAAATTGGACGCAGCGGGCGAGGCGATGGCGACCGATATGTTGCGCCTGCCGCCGCTTGGCTCCCGTCTGACAAAGGAAGGGGCAAATATCGCCCGTGATGCCGCGTCGTTGGAGGCTGTTGTGGCGATGGAAGATCGCCAACAAATTCTGATGTCACGCACAGGTGATATGGAGGAAGGGGTGAAAGCCTTTCTTGAAAAGCGATTGCCCGATTTTGAAAGCACCTGATCGGGCGTTGATGGCAGCGCCGCTGCGGACGTGTGGCGGCGCCTGTCAAGCAATGAATAGCGGGGCTTAGCAATAATTGTGACTTGCAGTCGAACGAATGCTGGTCTACCAGTATCGTTCTGTGATGGCGTCTTTTGGGTTGATGGCATTGCAGAATTGGACAAGTCTAGGGATCACTTGTTCATGTCCATGTCGGGACCGGTCTGAGGGGATCGTAACCGCGGCAGGGCGAAAGCGGGGATAGGGTACCTATCACCATATAGAATTTTCAGTGACGCGTTGGTCTTTGGACCGCGCCTCATCTGAATCAGGGCCGGAAAGAAAAAATTTTTGTTTTCGGCTGTTGATTGTTGCGTCCGTTTGGTTGAGGCTAAGGCCATAGACCGTTCAAACGGCGTAAGAAAATGGTCCGCGGCTTTTTTGGCCAAGGACGTTCATGGTTCTGGCAGATGCAATTCTGTTTGCTTGGGCCGCACCTGAAGCAGGCAGGCTTTCAGGGGGCAAATGGTCAAGGCGATGGTTTATCGCCCCGTCATGGGTCCGCCGATAGTCTGTTTCATTAAAAAGTACTGTATTTTGTACTAGGTAAAGGACGAGGGGAATGACGCGCAAATCAATGACAGGACGGACCAGAATGTCCGCACTCGCCATTGCGGCGGCGTTGGGCTTCACTGGCCTGATGGCAAGTGGACCGGCGCAAGCTGGTAAGGAGCTCGACAACCTTATCAAATATCGGGATCTGACACTGCAGCAACACGCGCAGTCGCAGGGCCGTATTGATTCATATGATGATCAGCGTTCAGAAGCGTTGACCGAATATAAGGCCACATTGAAAAAGCTGGCTGCTTTGAAGGAATACAACGCGCAACTTGAAGGCTTCATCGCCGATCAGGAGCGTCAGCTTGTTTCCCTTGAAGAGCAGATCGAGCGTGTGACCGGCATCAACCGCGAAATTCAGCCGTTGATGACGCGTATGCTTGATGGCTTGAAGGCCTTTGTAGATCTTGACGTGCCCTTCCTGCCCGACGAACGTGCGGACCGTTTGAGCACGCTGGACGGCATCATGGAAAATTCAAATCTGAGCCCGGCTGAACGGTACCGTAAGGTGGCAGAAGCCTATCAGATTGAAAATGAATATGGTCGTACCATCGAAGCCTATCAGGGCGACGCTGAAATCGACGGCCAGTCCCGTACAATGGACTTCCTTCGTGTCGGTCGTATCGTCTTTATTGCTAAGGCGCTCGACAATTCAGAATACAAGCTCTGGAACCAGAAGACAGGTTCTTGGGAAGATTTGGACGATGGGTATTCTTCGCAGGTTCTACGTGCATTCCGTATCGCACGTAAGCAAGAAGCACCTGATCTAATGATCTTGCCAGTGGCCGCACCGGAGGCAGCAAAATGACCATGATGTTTAAGTCTATTAAGCTGGCCGTTGGGGCCGCTCTGATTGCCGGCGGCATGTCTTTTGCCACGCCGTCATTCGCACAGGATGCAGAAGCTGCACCCCTGACATTGGATGATTTGCTTGATCGTGTGAAGCGCGGTCGGGTGATCGAAAATCGTGAAAACAAGGCACGTGAATCCCGCTTTAAGAATGAGCGTGACAACCAGGTTGCCTTGTTGAAGGAAGCTCAGGATGAAGTGGCGCGCGAAGAAAAGCGTTCCGATCAGCTTGAGAAGAAGTTCAACGAAAACGACATTCGTATCGGTGACAAGGAACAACAGCTTGCCGATCGTATGGGTGAATTCGGTGAATTGTTCGGCGTTGTCCGTACAGTTGCCGGTGATACCGAAGCCCAGATCAACAACTCTTTGATCAGCTCGCAATATCCGGGTCGTACCAAGTTCCTGCGTGAACTGGCTGCCCGTAAGGAATTGCCGCGTATTGAAGAGCTGGAGCGGTTGTGGGCGGCTCTTCATGAACAGATGACCCTGCAGGGCCAGAATGTGCGCTATACAGCAACCATCCTGACACCCGATGGGGAAGCATCAACCGGCGAGGCTGTCCGCCTTGGTCCGTTTGTTGCCATCAATGATGAAGGCAGGTATCTGCGCTACATTTCTGCAGGTTCTCAGCTAGCAGAACTCGGTCGCCAGCCTGGCAGCCGTTATCTGTCAGCAGCCGCAGGTGTTGAAGCAGCCGATGAAGGTGAAGTCGTGCCTGCTGCGATTGATCCGTCACGCGGTGCGATCCTGTCACTTCTGGTGCAGGCGCCGTCACTTAGTGAACGTATCGGCTTTGGTGGCACCATTGGTTACATCATTATCGGTATTGCCGTGATTGGTATCTTGCTTGCGCTTGAACGTATCGTGGTCTTGGGTCTTGTTGGTGCGAAAGTATCCAGCCAGGTCAAGAAAACCGATCAACCCGATACAGGCAATCCGCTTGGTCGCGTGTTGAACGCTTACAAAGAAAATGAATCCGTAGATGTTGAGACGCTCGAACTAAAACTTGACGAGGCTGTTTTGAAAGAAACACCGAAGCTTGAAGCGCGTCTTGCCACCTTGAAGACTTTGGCTGCGGTTGCACCGCTGTTGGGTCTGCTCGGTACGGTTACCGGTATGATCGAAACCTTCCAGGCCATCACCTTGTTCGGTACAGGTGACCCCAAATTGATGGCTGGCGGTATTTCACAGGCTCTTATCACTACGGTGTTGGGTCTTGTGGCGGCTATCCCGATTATTCTGCTGCACTCATTGGCCAATGCCAGCTCACGTAAAGTGGTGGCAACCCTTGAGGAACAATCAGCAGGTATGATCGCACGACACGCCGAAGATCATCCGCATCATGGCCCGCAGGGCTGATCGTAAGTGAACGACGAACCTGAAAGGGGACAATCCTATGGGTGGATTTGAAGCCTGGTTCGAAGTCCAAGCATTCCTGGAAAGGGGTGGCGACGTATTGTTCGCCATTATGCTCGCCACCTTTCTCCTGTGGTCGCTGATCATTGAACGTTACTGGTATTTTTACCAGCATCACAAAATGATCGTGAAGGACGCATTGGGTGCTTGGGAATCACGAACCGACCACACAAGTTGGTATGCGCATCGCATTCGGGAACAAATGATCTCGGAAGTGCGTACATCAGCGACAGCGGGTCTTGGTATGATCCAGACAATGGTGGCGGTTGCGCCGCTACTGGGTCTGCTGGGTACTGTGACTGGCATGATTGAAGTGTTTGATGTTATGGCGGCAACCGGGTCTTCAAACGCCCGCGCGATGGCATCAGGCGTGTCCAAGGCGACAATCCCGACAATGGCCGGGATGGTTGCGGCCCTATCGGGGGTTTATTTCAGCGCCGTTCTTTCCCGTAAGGCAGAGAATGAAGTTGATAAGGTCGCCGACCAGTTGGAGCTTAAATAATGAAGCGTAGATCGGAACAAAGCGCGGGTGACGAGGCTGAACTCGACATGACGCCGATGCTCGACATCGTCTTCATTATGTTGATCTTCTTCATTGTTACCGCAACTTTCGTTAAAGAGGCCGGGATCGAAGTTGTCCGGCCTCAGGCGGAAACCGGTGACCAACAGAAACGGGCAGGGATCCTGATCGCGATTAACGAACAGGGCCATGTCTGGATCAACAAGCGCAAGGTTGATATTCGCGCCGTGCGCGTGAATGTTGAGCGTCTTCTGGCCGAAAACCCGCAAGGCACAGTCGTCATTCAGGCTGATAAGGAATCGGTGTTTGAAGTTCTGGTTCAGGTTATGGATCAGGCGAACGCCGCCGGTGCCCCTGCTGTTGCTGTGGCAACAGATGAGCAAGGAGGCTAAGCGTGAGTAGAAGCAGGAAAAAGCGCGGAGATGATGATTCCGAACTCGATATGACACCGATGCTCGACATCGTGTTCATCATGTTGATCTTCTTCATCGTTACCGCAACTTTCGTGAAAGAGCAGGGTCTGGATGTGACCCGGCCCGACAATCAGGAAACCCAGGTCAAAAAAGACCGTCCCGGTATTCTGATTTCCCTGAATGGTCAGGGGCAGGTCTGGGTGAACAAGCGTAAGATTGATGTGCGCTCTGTGCGTGCGAATGTTGAACGCCTGTTGGCCGAAAACCCGGAAGGCAGCGTTGTCATTCGGGCGGAAAACGAGACCGAGGTTGACGTTTTGGTTCAGGTTATGGACCAGGCACGATCAGCCGGTGCGTCGGTATCTATCGCGTCGAACGACTAGCATTATCGGGCGGGTGTGCCGTATCGGTGCGTCCGTCAGATCACTGACCCGCAGAATTGTGCGGTTTTTGGGTCATCACAATTTCGCGATTGCCCCATAATCGGCACCTTTTCGGGTTAGTATTGTACAAGTTTCAGGGTTTTGCGCCCACATGGGTAATAACCCGATGAGCGTGAGAAGCGCGATGTGTAAGCCTCGCACAGGGGACATGGCAATAGCTGCCTACCCGGGTGTGAGCAATTAGGGAGACTGACGATGCCAACAATGGTCCGTCAATTGATATCAGCCGGTGTTGCCGTGGTTGTTACCTTCGGCCTTTTCTGGGGTATGCAGAAATTGATTGCGATTGGCAGTGGCGGGAAGACGGAAGTCGCCCCCACAGCGTCGATCGAATTTGTGCGTGTGAAACGTGATGAAACAGTCAATGACAAGCAGCGCAAGCTTCAGCGCCCTGACAAGGTTGATACACCGCCGCCGCCGCCGCCCATGTCTGCTGCGAAAAGCAAGCCGACCAACAATAATCTTGAAGGCGGTATGCCTGACCTGGGCGAAAACGTGGCGATGGCCGGGGGGACCGATCTTTCCGGTGGTTCTGACGGTGACATCATGCCGATGGTGCGTGTGGCGCCGCAATATCCGCGCCGTGCGTTAAGCCGTGGTATTGAAGGCTGGGTTGAAGTCGAATTCACCATTTCAAAGGTGGGTACAGTTGAAAACGCGGTGGTGAACGATGCTGATCCGCCCTCAATCTTCAACCGTGCTGCACTGAAGGCTGTGTCCAAGTGGAAGTATAAGCCGAAGATCGACGACGGTGTTGCCGTTGAACGTCATGGCGTCCGCGTGGTCCTGACCTTTGAGCTTGATAAGTAAGGGTGTTTACAATGATGCGTTCTGACAATCATCGTTCCCGCAAAATGCTGCGTACCGGTCTGTCCGGTATGGCGCTGGCGGTTGCGCTTAATTTCGCACCGGTCAGCCTGAATGGCGTGACCAGCCTTGTCGGCTTGGCTGCTTTTGATCAGGCAGCTGCTGAGGAGAAAGAACGTCGCAAACCGCCGACCAAGAAGGCCCAGACACTGACCAAAAAGGTGTTTGAGCGTTTGCAAAAAGCCCAGGAAGCCTTGGGTGAAGGTCAGCATGCTGCTGCGTTGGAACATTTGAATGCTATTCTGGAACGCGGTAGCCGCCTGAAGGAATATGAAGTTGCCGTGACGGAACAAACAATCGGTTACGTCTATGCGGATCAGGAAGACTACCGTAATGCGGCGGTCCACTTCAAAAAGGCAATTGATGTCGGCGAAAAGGGTCTGCCCGAACAGGCGCAAAAAGACCTGATGTATAATCTTGGCCAGCTTTACATGGCATTGGAAGATTATGATGCAGCCATCAAACAGCTGACCGAATGGTTCAATCTGGTCGGTGATGATGCGGCGGCCCGTGCGTATATTCTGCTTGGTAATGCCTATTACCAAAAAGACAATATCGACATGGCCCGCAAGCTGGCCGAAAAGGCCATCATCAAGGGCAAGGATCGCGCCAAGGAAAATTGGTATCGCTTCTTGTTGGCGCTGTATTTCCAGCAAGACAAGTATAAGCGCGGTGAAAAATTGCTTGAAGTGATGATCACCAAATTCCCGGACAATGGCATCTATTGGCGTCAATTGTCAGCCGTGTCTGCCGAAAACAAGAAAGAGCGTCGCTCATTTGTGATTGCGGAACTGGCCTACCAGCAGAAGATGCTGGACAAGGGCACCCAGTTCACCAATCTGGCACAGCTTTACAACTATTATGACATCCCCTTCATGGGTGCAAAGGTGATGGTTGACGGTTTCAAGCAAGAGCTGATCGAAGAAACTGCGGACAATTACGAAGTGCTGGCCAACGCCTATATGGGCGCACGCGAACATGAAAAAGTAATTGCGCCGCTGACCCGCGCTGCCGGTCTTGCCGAAGATGGCGAGCTATATGTCAAGCTGGGTCAGGCCTATGCCTCAAATGATGATTGGGCCAAGGCCAAGATCGCCCTTGAAAAGGCCATGCAGAAGGGTGGTTTGAAACAGCCCCACAATGCGTTGAGCTTGCTGGGCAATGCCTATTACAATGAAAATCAGATTGATAAGGCACTGGCAACATTCAAGAAGATGGCAAAACTGAAAGAGGGCAAGAAGATCGCCCATCAGTGGATCGCCTTTTTGGAACGCCAAAAGAACAGCTGAGTTGATCGTTCATAGAATGACGGAGGAGGGAGCCTTTTGGCTCCCTTTTCTTTTGCCCATTCTGTATTGGCGGTATCGAAAGTGGAAGTGACGGCGCTGACTGAATGGGGCGCGACCGGGTGTAATTGCGCAATCTGCGCGTCGATTTAGCTGCCGGTTTCGAATTCGTCCCAATTGGGTGTCCGGCACATTTGCCAATAGTCTACAATGCGCCACGGCATCACTGAATAGACCCTGCCGGCCTGATTGCGGTAATAGGTTGTCATCCCCTTATGCTGCCAAATCAGGTCCTTATGTTCGTCATCAAGGCGCGCATTATAAGTGTCATGGGCGGTCTGCTTGACCTCAACCCGTGTGGTGCCGTGATTGATGGCCCCGGAAATCATGGCCGCGATATAGCGGGCCTGAATTTCGGCCTGCGTGATCGTGCTGCCCCCGTGACCAAGGCCCGTATTCGGCCCCAGCATCATCATCATATTTGGAAAGCCCGGAACGGTCATGCCCAGATGGGCTGTGGGGTTCGTGCCGTCTGTCCACGCGTCTTCCAACCGCTGCCCCTGCATGCCCGTGATGTTCAACTGGCAGGCCATCGCCGCAACGTCAAACCCGGTGGACCAGATCAACACATCAGCGTTATGGACGTTGCCATCATCGGTGCAAACACCTGTTGTGGTTACTGCGGTCACGCCGCCTGAAACCAGCGTCACTTTCGGGTTGCGCAGTGTGTCGAACCAGCCATTTTCCAGCAGGATACGCTTGCCAAAGGGGGGATAGTCCGGCACGCATTTTTCCAGCAGGTCGGGCCTGCCTTCAAGTTTGGTTTCAATATGGTCGGTCATTTCGATCCGGTGGCGTTCATTGCCCCGGTTCAGTGACCGGGCCGGGTCATGCCAGTTAGGGTCAATCCGCAAAAACGGTAACAACCCATCGCCATAGCGCCACATCATGGTGAAGCGGAACCAGCTATTATAGAACGGCACATGTTCCAGCAGATATTGCGCCCCGTCCGAAATAATGTCGTGGAACCGATCCACCGGGCGCACCCAATGGGGCGTCCGCTGCACAATGGTCAGTGCCGCCACATCATCAATAATCGTCGGGACGATCTGCATGGCAGATGCCCCAGTGCCGACAATCGCCACGCGCTTGCCCGTCAGGTCCAATTCGTCGGGCCAGCGGGCGGTGTGAAACTGCGTGCCCGCAAAGTCATCGATCCCGTTAATCTTGGGAATACGGGGGACGTTGAAGTGCCCGACACAGGAAATCAGATAAGGGACGCGCCTGACCGTTTGATTGCCATCAGCGTCTTTTAATGTGACGGCCCAGTCATTGGTGTCGTCGTGCCACTGCGCCCGTGTCACACGTGTGTTGAATGTGATGTTGTCCCGCAGGTCCATGTCATCGGCAAAACCTGTCGCGTAAGTGATCAAGTCTTCACGGGGCGAGAAATAGCTGCGCCAGCGAAATGGTTTACCGTATGAGTAGGAATAGGCGTGGTTTGGCGTATCAACTCCGCAACCGGGATAGCGGTTATACCACCATGTGCCGCCAACTTCGGGGGCTGCCTCGATAATTTCAAACGGGATGTTCAGCTTTTGCAGCGCAACGCCCATTGCCATGCCACTGATGCCCGCACCGACAATCAACACAGGCTCATGCGGTTGCTGCGCCTGTTTGATGGGCGGCAGGTCGGACAGGCCGTCGATAAAGCCCATCTGTTCGCGCATCATGGGGGCGTAATCGGGGGGCACTTGTTCTGCCAGACAGTGGCTCATCATCCGGACCATCAGCTCATCGCCGGGGTCAGTGATTTTGGGCGTGCCGCAGGTTTCTGGATCGGTCAATACATCAAGCGCGGCCTGACGGATCAGGCGGGCAGTGTCGTCTGAAAAGCCTGCCTGTTCATC
>SPJK01094839.1_pt1 | contig 18317 bp, 17 predicted proteins | sample 3741771 | NCBI WGS metagenome assembly SPJK01 (sample SAMN10925997, study PRJNA522277) | cold seep metagenome | isolation source: Elba SIP-enriched marine methane seep metagenome, extraction at timepoint T2 | place: Italy: coast of Elba, Mediterranean Sea
GTATCGAAAGCAACTATCGCATTTAGCCGCTCTATCGCTAGCACGTAGATATCTGGATTTGGCTTACCATTTTCCACTTCATGCCCGCTAGTAACCACACTAAAATAATCCAGCACACCAACTGCAGAAAGGCGCTCTTGTATATGGCTAACGGGTGAAGATGAAGCGACCCCGCAAACAATGTTGTTTGATTGATAGTGTTTTAATAAGTCCAAAGCCCCTGTTTTTAGTGGGAAGACATTACCATCTGCATCCATACTCGCATTAATACACTGCATCACATGCTGAAAGCTCTCTTCACTGCCAAGTTGCTGCGTCATGATGCGAGTTGAATCAGGCCAAGCACGGCCAATCAATTCGACATACTCAGCCTGCGTATAGGTAATGCCAATTTCTTTTGCTGCAGCAATACACGCCTGCATAATCATGCGTTCTGAATCAATCAGCAAACCATCCATATCAAAAATGGCGGCTTTAATAAATGGTTTTGTGCTCACAAAAAATCTCTAATAGGCTTATATTTAGTAGGCAAGACTCTAACATAGTCAAGCAAACTGTATGAAGAGAACCATACGTCAGCGCAAAAAAATAACCTAGCCATTACGGCTAGGTTACACAACAAACATCACAAGCATTTTCCTTGATGAAGTAAGAGCAAGGGGGCTAGTATCTTCATACGTCCTGCAATACTTTGTTGTTACCACATCATATGATACGACCGTACATTCATTAATAGCCTATTTGGGCCAACAAAACAAAAGCCCAGCACAATGTGCTGGGCTATAAAATATAAAGCAACAAAAATGATGAGCACTATGAGATGCGTTTAGGGGTCTAACGACTTCATCACCCTTGCTTGATTAGTATTATTAGCAAGCATTTTATTATACATTTGTATAATAAAAATACCCTATATGGGGGGTGTGCTTTTTGTATACCTGCCGTCTTAATGAAATAACCCCCAGTGGCAGCCACTGAGGGTTGTAATTTGGAGCGGGAAGAATGTTTCGAACAGACACCTCAATCTTGGAAAGATTGCGCTCTTCCTCTTGAGCTATTCCCGCCTGACTAGACCCATATTATACCTTTATAATCGACTAGGGAAATAGCCCATCTGGCTTAATTTAACTACATGTCGAAAATATACGCCAATAGCACCAACTGAAGCTATAGCAACATTTAATTCACCAAATCCAGGTCCCAGACAACCACTGCACTCAGAGATCGATACGCAAACCAGTGTTAAAGGTTTACATAAAGTGATTGATGCGCTCAGCTAAAATAATGCCGGTCGATCTATAGCTGATGATGGCAAAGTAATCGCTTGCCCATCATATTCACTTGGCTTTAAATGGTGTCCGCTCTTCCAGCTCATTAGTATAAGCGGCAATGCCATTAGACTCGCGCAACAAAAAGTCTTTAATCGCGCGCGCAAAATCTGGATGGGCGATTTTATGAAATGAGCAAGTAGGCCGTGGTTGAAAACCACGCGCTAGCTTGTGTTCCCCTTGCGCACCACCTTCAAAATACTGGATATTTTCGTTAATGCAAAACTGTTGCGCTTGATAATAACAAAGCTCAAAATGCAAGCCAGAAACAAATGTTGTTGCACCCCAATAACGACCATACAAGGTGTGAGCATTATAGAAGCACAATGAGCTCGCAACCTTAACGCCAGCTTGCTCAGCCACAATAAGCAAAATATGATCTGACAGGCTTTGGCTAATCTCTGTAAAAAAGGCACGTGTCAGGTAAGGACTTGAGCGATGCTCCGTATAAGTATTGCAATAACACTCATAGAAAAAATCCCAGTCCGCCTCTGTCGCCTGCTTTCCTTTGACAAAATGGCTGACCACTCCCGCATTAGCCACTTTTTTACGCTCTTGTCGAATCTTTTTACGCTTGTTGTGGCTTAAGGTTTGTAGAAAATCATCAAACGTTTGATACTGCTTATTTTCCCAGCGAAACTGCACACCTATCCGCTTCATCCAACCACTTTGTTCAAATAGGGTGGCCTCTTCTTCATTTGGAAACAACACATGAGCACTAGATAGCTGATGCTGCGTCATCACCGCCTCCAATGCATCAATCAACATGGTTTGGGTTGCTAGGTCATGTGCTAATAAGCGCGTACTAGTGATGGGTGAAAATGGGATAGCAGATAATAGTTTTGGATAATAAGCAAGGCCGCTTTGTTCATAAACATCTGCCCAAGCCCAATCAAAGACATATTCACCATAAGAATGACTCTTCACATAGAGTGGCACTGCGCCAATGAGTTGGTTTTCTTGTGTGATGGTTAAGATACAAGGACCCCACCCGGTATCTTTGCCTACTGATGCTGACGTTTCGAGCGCTGATAGAAATGCATGACTCAGTAAGGGTTCTCCCTCTGCCAATGCATCCCATTGTCTCGCATTTACATTGTGGATAGATCCAACAACTGCAACAACTTTGTTTTTATTAAGATTCGCATCCATGACTTTACTGTAGCTGAGCCATCAGAAAAATCAAGAACTGGGTCTGTTTATGCTGATATTAGGGAGGTTTTTAGCTTGGATTGCGGCTTTGAGAGGCTGCCTGTTGACTTGTTTTCGGCTTTTTAGCTCTTTTTTTGATTTCTGCTTCTGCTTCTTTAATACGTTGCGCTTCTAACTTTGCTTCTGCTGCTTTATGCCGTTCAGTCCACTTAGCCTGCGCCAGCTCCAGCTCTTCAAACGTGATGACGTTATCTTCGTCGACATCCACCGCATTAAAATGACGGGCAATTTGTGGCAAGCACTCTGTCACCTCTTGGCGGTCGAGTGAATCATCTAAATCGTGGTTACATTGTGTAAACCGTTCTTTAAGACTCGCCTTCATCGCCGCACGCCTACGCTCTATCTGAATATGCTCAGGATCATTATTTCTAGCATAATCCGCTAAGGCCTTGCGTAATCGAGCACGATCAACCGGGCTGAAATTATATTCCAATGTTTGTTCCATCCCTGACATCGCGGCTTCGGTCTCTGCAGAAAGCTCCGCTTCCGTCATTTCAACCGCACTATCAACCGTTGTGTCAGCATGTGATGGGAAAATAAACACTGAGCCCAGCAATGTGAGCAGTGTCATTTGTATAGAAAAATAGATTTTATTTGTTAACATATTTAAGCGTTATACCCAAATAAACACACACACCATCTGCGGTGCGGAGAAGTATGATGAACTCACTTTGTAAGTGTAATGTTTCATGCTCCAGTGCAATTGTAACAAATTGTAACCAAAGCTACTCTCTACCATAAGACTGCATTTTCAAAGAAAAGTTTTCAAGATATAGATTTATCTATCACGAACACCTATACTAATTCTTTGCAAGGTTACAATATAAGCAAATGATTACAACCCCTTTAACCCAAATGAGCTAATAGTATGGCTGAGAACAAAAAAGTATTAATGGTAGATGATGATTTACGCATGCGTGAATTATTAGAGCGCTATTTAACAGAGCAAGGCTTTGATATTAAAACAGTTTCTGACTCTAAGGAAATGGACGAGGCGCTGAAAAACGATCAGTTTGATTTATTTGTATTAGATTTAATGCTGCCAGGTGAGGATGGGCTAGCCATTTGCCGAAGGTTACGTTCAGAGAACATTACAACCCCCATTATCATGTTGACAGCCCGTGGCGATGAAGTCGATAGAATTATTGGGTTGGAAATGGGTGCAGATGATTACTTACCAAAACCTTTCAACCCTCGTGAATTACTTGCACGCATTAATGCGGTGATGCGCCGCCATGAACATAGTCCACAAACGGATTCGTCAGAAAAGCAACAAGAGGCATTTGCATTTGGTGACTTCACGTTTGACGCTGCTAACCGCAGCTTGACCAAAAGCGGTGAAAACATCACGATTACCAGTGGTGAATTTTCTTTATTAAAGGTATTTACTGAACATCCAAGACAGCCACTCTCAAGAGACCGTCTAATGCAGTTAGCACGTGGACGTGAGTTAGATGTATTTGACCGTAGTATCGATGTACAAGTCTCTCGCCTACGTAGACTCATTGAACCTAACCCTGCGCAACCTCGATTCTTAAAAACAATGTGGGGATTTGGTTATGTCTTTATTCCTGATGGCGAATCAAGCGAATAACAAACAACGCTTCGCGTATTGACTCAATTGCGAATACTGCCACGTACAATTCTAGCCCGTTTGATGTTATTAATTGCCACTTTGTTAGCGGTTAGCATCTATGGCTCCTTAAAGATATTCGACTATTTTGACCGTGAGCCACGTGCTGAAATGGCTGCGTTACAAGCAGTCACCATCGTCAACTACACCCGTGCATCACTCATCGCATCTCATGACAGCAGGCGTTCCGCTTTGCTTTCTGAGTTATCTGGCCGCGAAGGTGTGCGTGTGTATGCTGCTGACTTTATGGAGCAGATTGAACCGCTACCTAATGACCCTTTTGTCCAGTTAATTGCCAAAAAAATACGCGCTAGCCTCGGTGAAGAAACCATCATTACGGTTAACCATTACGGCATCTCTGGCTTATGGATTAGTTTTAATGTTGAATTAGACGATTTCTGGGTTGTCATTCCAAAGATTCAAGTTGACCGCCCTTTCCCATTACATTGGCTAGGCTGGGCGGCACTAATTGGCTTGCTATCCCTGTTTGGTGCGTATATTACCGCTGCACGCATTAATCATCCACTAAATTTATTGGCACATGCTGCAGATCGTTTGCGCAAAGGCGAACCCGCGCCGAAGCTACCAGAAGATAGCTTGAATGAGTTGCGTGAGGTGAATCAAACCTTTAATGAAATGGCGGATGCATTGGTACGCGTAGATGCAGAACGCACGTTATTATTAGCAGGGGTATCACATGACATTCGCACACCACTAGCGCGTCTGCGCTTAGCAGTTGAAATGCTACCTGAAGAAACCGACCATATGAAAACAGGCATGATTGAAGACATTGCTGATATGGACAATATCATTCATCAGTTTTTAGATTTTGTGCGTGGGGTTGAAGGCGAAGCAACCACATTAATCGACATTAACACACTATTAACAGCGCTAGCCGAGCGCCAGGAACGTGCTGGACGTACAATCAAAATGACTTTGGGTCCCACTTACTTTATTCCGCTACGCCCGCTAGCCATGCAGCGTCTGCTCGATAATCTTGTGGGCAATGCTTATGCTTACTCAAAAGGTGACGTTGCTGTTGAGAGTAAAATAACAGCTGAAAAAATCATTATTAGTATTTTAGACCGCGGGCCAGGCATTCCACCTGAGCAGGCAGAAAGGTTATTACGCCCTTTCGAACGGTTAGATAGCGCGCGTACAAAAAATGAAGGTGGTAGCGGTTTAGGCTTAGCCATCTGTAACCGCATTGCTAAGCTACATGGTGGTCAACTAGAATTAATTAATCGTGATAGCGGCGGCCTTGAAGCGCGGGTATCACTGCCTATACAGAACGCGTAAGCTTCTTTTGTTTTGCTCCTGAAGGGTTGCCTTCGATACGGTTGCGGCCCCCTTGCTTCGCTTTATATAACAAGCGATCAGCATGCACCATCATCTCATCCAAGTCATTCCCGCGAATATTGCTAACGCCAATACTACAGGTATATTTAATTTCTTTGCCCTTCACTTCAACTACCTCTTTAGCCACTAGCTCTCTAAATCGCTGAATATGTTCAAAACTTGTGTAGTACTCAGGGTTTAAACTCAATACGGCAAACTCTTCGCCACCCATTCTAGCAACGATATCGTCCTGAAAGTGCTCCTGCAATTTTGTTGCAATGTCTTTAATGACTTCATCGCCAGCATCATGTCCATACACATCGTTCACATTCTTGAAGAAATCAATATCCATCATCATGACAGTCAACACATCATCTTCAGCCAGCGCACCAAATATTTTATTACCCCTGTCAAAAAAGTAACGTCGATTAAATACATTACTAAGGAAATCAACATTAGATAAGTGCTTGGCATAATCCACTGCATCCAGCATATCTAAGTTCTGATTAATACGACATAACATCATCTCGTAGTTGAATGGCTTGGCAATAAAGTCATTGGCACCAGCCTTTAGAAATTTAACGGCTAACCTAGGGTCTGCAGAGGTAGAAATGCCAATAATCGACATTTCATCTTTTGGATAGAGTTCTCGCGCTTTTTTGACGAAGGTCACACCATCAATCGTTTTCATTTGATAATCGACTAACACCAACCTAATATCTGCATACTGCTCAATAATTGACAGTGCTTCTATACCACTCCCGACCTGTAAAACCTCGAACTTTTGTAACGACAGTTCACGCTCAATGACAAATTGCGCTACTTTAGAGTCATCCACAACCAACACTTTAATGGTAAGGTTTTTAATGGCACGCGCGATGAGGTCACAAATATAAGTGGTATCAGACCGCGTATCTTTGACCACATAATCAATCACATGCCGCTTAATTAACTGATCACGCAATTCATCTTCATACTGATCAACAATTACAATGGCTGGGATATTAAATTCCGCCAGCATATCTATTCGTTCAAAACTATCAGAATCTAAGTGGACAACACTGGTCACACTTAGAAAGAATTTGTCAGGATTTTCAGCCAGTAGTGTGCGCGCTTCATCAAGCGCGCTGACTGTGGCCACTTCAACTGGGAGTGTTTGCTCAATATCAAGCTTTAAAGTTTGTGCAAACTCATCATCCTGCTCAAATAACAGCACATGATACTGCCCTGGCACCTTTTCACGGCCCGATTGCCTTACATGTCTATTTTGCATGCTTCTTATTGTCTATGAATACATAAAGAAATTATGGGTTAAACCAATTTAATTTCTCACGCAACAGAACAACCTCCCCAATTATCGTCAATGAAGGTGCCCTCATTTCTGCAAGTGCTACCTTCTCTGCTATATCTGACAACGTCCCCGTTACCACTCGTTGCCTTCGCGTAGTACCTTGCTGTATCACAGCAATGGGCATACTAGCTGATATCCCTTTTGTAATCAATTGTTCACAAATCTTTGGTAGGCCAACTAACGCCATATACATCACTACTGTTTGATTAGGCCGCATAATCGCCTCCCAATCCAAGTCGATAGAGCCGTCTTTTAAATGCCCGGTCATAAATAAACATGCTTGAGCATAATCGCGGTGTGTGAGTGGAATCCCAGCATAGGTTGACACACCATTTGCAGCGGTAATACCGGGCACCACTTGAAACGGCACATCATGTGCCATCAGTGTTTCAATTTCTTCCCCACCTCGACCAAAAATAAATGGGTCGCCGCCTTTCAAGCGCAACACCCGCTTACCTTCCAACGCTAACCTAGCCAGTAATTTATTAATATCCTCTTGTGGCATGGTGTGTTGATCTCGTGCTTTACCCACATAAATCAACTCTGCATCACGCCTCACCAACTCCATCACTTCTGGACTAACCAATTTATCGTACACACAGACATCACACTGTTGCATTAATCGCAATGCACGAAAGGTGAGCAAATCAGGGTCTCCAGGCCCGCCGCCGACTAGGTAGACTTCACCTTTGTCTGCTTTAACATCTGTCTCGTCCAACACTTTCTGTAGATAACTTTTTGCCGCCTGCTCCTGTCCAGATAGCACTTTCTCCACTAACGGCCCTTGCAGCATACCTTCCCAAAAAATACGACGCGACTGTATTGTGTCAAACTTCGCTTTAACTTTATCCCGAAATTCACCAGCAATGGTTGCAATGCGCCCATAAGCACTGGGTAGCATCGTTTCGATTTTTGTACGAATATACCGCGCTAGTACGGGTGCATTACCTTCTGAAGAAACGGCAATCACAATCGGGCTACGATCAATGATTGAGCCCATTGTGAATGTACATAAAGCAGGTGCATCAACCACATTCACTGGGATACCCTCTGCTTTTGCTGCAACTGAGACTGCCGCATTCACCGCATCATTATCTGTCGCAGCAATGACTAAGCATGCTTCTGCTAAATGCAGCGGATCGAAATCAGCCTCTGTGTGACGAATCGTTTTCTGATCGACCAAGGCTTGCAACGCGTGGCAAAGCGCCGGGGCGACTAACATCACATCAGCATGTGCTTTTAACAGCATACTGGTTTTACGCATAGCAACATCACCGCCGCCTATCACAACACAGCGGCGATTCTTGATATTAAAAAATATTGGGAGAGACTGCATGAAAACTGAATGCCTGAATCACAAGTGAGCCATTGTCATGCATGTAAAAGAAATCTTCAATCATTATTTTGCTAGGATCAAGCTTATCGAAGTATTGACTTAATTCCCGACTTAATGCCCTGCACACCGTCTTGCGTAGCACGCATTATATTTTCTATCGGCATTTTCACACGCCCCTTCACCCACTCATCTGGCCGTGCTTTAAATATCGTTGAGTGTTCAACGCCATCCCAGCCCTCAGGCGCTTCTTTGGTGTAATAATAGACAGCAAAAGACTTCCGCATAATATCAGGCGGGCAGGTAACAGGCGTCACACCATGCCAACTAGATGTACCAGTAACAAACCCGCATGCACGGTTAAACTGAGGCGCAAAGTATCCGTAACGCTGCTTAACATCTTCATCCCAGATATCAAGATAACCGCCATACTCTTCTTTCCAGTCTTTATTAAAATAAAACAAAATATTGACGCGGCGATGCAGCTGCTTCTCTTTGATATAGTTAAAATCAACATGCACGTCCAAATGGCCGCCTGAATTAGTTTCATGGATGCCACCACCATTCAACTCGGGGTCTGGCAACAAATTAGGAATCCCCGTCATCTGCTCTACTTTTGCGATAAAAGCTTCAGAAGAAAGTACTCTATGTAGCCTTTTCATTGGATCTGGAAACTGTTCAGCATTAGTTACCTGAATTTTCCGTTTCTCATTCACCGCAGAAAACTCATCTCCTAACTGTTGGGCTTCTTGATATGAAGGAAATGCATCGTATATCTCATTTGCAAAGCTACTATCAAGAATATTGTCTATACAAAAGTGAGGGAAAGGCTTCTTAACCACTTGATTAGCATCTACTTTACCCAGGTGAACCTCATTAAAATTTTGCATCTTCACTCCATATCTCACATGTTAAGAAGCTATGATGTTAATGAGGTAGCTACCCGCGTGCTTTGACATACATCAACCGCTTTGCGCGATAGAAGTCATAAGGCCCAAACGGGCTATTCGCAATAAGAAAATAAAAAAGGGCCATAATGGCCCCTTTACCGATAGACGTTGAGATTACTTCAAAAAGGACTTGAAGCCAGACTTAATGCTGGCAACTTTTTCTTTCGTGCTTTCTATGACTTCTTCCATAGGCATAGCAACTTTACCTTTCATCCACTCTTCAGGTCTTGCTTTGAAAATGGTTGAATGCTCAACTCCATCCCAATCAGTAGGTGGTTCTTTTGTATAGTAATAAACAGCGAAAGACTTACGCACCATATCGGAAGGACAGGTAATTGGTGTCACGCCATGCCAGCTTGTTTTACCAGTTGCAAAACCACAAGCGCGGTTAAAATCAGGGGCAAAGTGCTCTTTTCTGTGTTTAACGTCTTTATCCCAAAGCTCAAAATATCCGCCATACTCTTCTTTCCACTGCTTATTAAAATAAAGCAAAATATTCACGCGTCGATGCCATTGTTTTTGCTTTACATAATTAAAGTCAATATGGACATCCAAATGCCCACCAGAGTTGGTTTCATGAATGCCGCCGCCATTTAAATGCGGGTCTGCAATTAAGTTGGGAATATTTAACATATCACTCACTTTTGCGACAAAATCATCTGATGCCAACATTTCATGCAACTCTAGAATAGGCTTGGGGAAATGCTTTGAGTCAGTGATCTGAACTTTAAACTTCTCATTAACAGCCGCAAATTGTCGTCCAACTTTTAATGCTTCCTCATATGAAGGAAAAGCATCATAAACTTCATTCGCAAAATCAACATCTAAAAAGTTATCAAAACAAAAGTTTGGTACCGGATCCAAGTTAACGTTCTCTTTGGATAAGCGTCCCATATCGATCAGACTATCTGCCATTCTTCTTTCCTAGTAAGTGTATACAGCAGTATATGGCTTACCCGCATGATTGAAAATAGCCATTAAGCACTAATATGCTACTGCTTAGCTCTCAATATTATCAAAAAAACAAGTCAAGTAAGTTAAAATATCATTTTTAGTAGTAAATTTCATACGGACAGAATCAATTGAGCGCTCCCAAAAAAGTTTTCATTAAAACATTCGGCTGCCAAATGAACGAGTATGACTCTTCACGGATGGCAGACATGCTGTCGTCTAGTGATGGCATGGTGGAAACAGAAAGCCCTGATGGTGCAGATGTTATTTTGTTGAATACCTGCTCGATTCGTGAAAAAGCAGAAGACAAGGTCTTTAGTCACCTAGGCAAGTTTGTTTCCCTGAAAAAAGAAAATCCAGACCTCGTGATTGGTGTCGGTGGTTGTGTTGCGTCTCAAGAAGGTGAAAACATCGTTAAACGTGCGCCCTATGTTGATGTCGTCTTCGGCCCACAAACACTACACCGCCTGCCAGAAATGATTAAAAGCAAGCAGGCATCAGGCAAACCGCAAGTGGATATTAACTTTCCAGAAGTGGAAAAGTTTGACCACTTGCCTGCGCCGCGTGTAGAAGGTGCTACCGCCTTCCTTAGCATTATGGAAGGTTGCAGCAAATACTGTACATTTTGCGTCGTCCCTTATACGCGTGGCGAAGAAGTCTCCCGCCCATTTGATGACATCTTAACGGAAGCCGTGCAACTGGCTGAGCAAGGGGTAAAAGAAATTACCTTGCTTGGGCAAAACGTCAACGCCTATCGCACTGAATACGAAGATGTCGAAGCTGATTTAGCCATGTTAATTGAAACCATTGCAGAAATTCCGCAAATTGAGCGCATTCGTTTCACCACTAGCCATCCGAATGAAATGACAGACCGCTTAATTGACTGTTATGCCAATGTTCCAAAACTCGCGATACAGCTGCACCTCCCTGTGCAATCTGGTAGTGACCGTGTGCTGATGGCAATGAAGCGCAACCACACAGCGCTGCAATACAAATCGACGATTCGTCAATTAAAAGCCGCTAACCCAAACATCACATTCACGTCTGACTTCATTGTTGGTTTTCCTGGTGAGTCAGAAAAAGAATTCGAAGCAACGCTTAAACTAATGCAAGATGTTGGTTTCGATTTCAGCTTTAGCTTTTTATATAGCCCAAGACCAGGCACGCCCGCTTCTTTCTTAGAAGACAAGACAACAGAACAAGAGAAAAAAGCGCGCTTAGCAAAATTACAGGCGATCAACCTCAAGCAAGCTGAGAAAATTAGTCGCGATATGCTTGGTACCACACAACGCGTCTTGATTGAAAATGTATCTTCAAAATATCCTGAATATATGATTGGCAAAACAGATAACAACCGTGTCGTTGATATCCCAGTGGATGAAACACTGATTAATACATTCGCAACAGTGAGCATTATCGACACGAGCAACCCGAGAAGGTTAAAGGGCGAAATCATTTAAGCGATTATTCAAACCATGGAAATCACATTACAACCCGAAGATAACCAGCGCCTAGCAAACCTTTGCGGCCCTTTAGATGAGAACATCAAGCAAATCGAAACGGCGCTTGAAGTCAACGTCAACCGTCGTGGCGCCAAGTTCAGCATTACCGGCAAAAAAGACCATATGCGCATGGCGGCACAAATGATAGAAAACTTCTATATTCGCGCAAAACAACCCATCGAGCTAGAAGATATTCAGTTAGGCTTAGTCGAAGTTGAAAAACTCGATCCTGATGATGTAGATACTAGCGCTGACATGCCAGTCTTGATGACAAGACGAGGCGACTTACATGGCCGCACACCGCGCCAAGTCAACTATCTCAAACAAATTCAAGACCATGATGTAACGTTTGGCATTGGCCCAGCAGGCACAGGTAAAACGTATTTAGCCGTTGCGAGTGCTGTCGATGCGATGACACGCGACCGTGTGAAACGTATCGTACTCGTCCGCCCTGCAGTAGAGGCCGGTGAACGCCTCGGTTTTTTACCTGGTGACTTAAACCAAAAAGTCGATCCTTATTTACGTCCGCTATACGATGCTTTATATGATTTAGCTGGCTATGACACTGTCAACAAAATGTTTGAACGCAATGCCATTGAAGTCGCACCACTTGCGTACATGCGTGGCCGCACCTTAAACCAAAGCTTTATCATTCTGGACGAGGCGCAAAACACCACGCCAGAACAAATGAAAATGTTCTTAACCCGTATTGGCTTTGGGACCAAAGCGGTTGTCACCGGTGACATCACGCAAATTGATTTACAGCGCGGCCAGAAAAGTGGCTTGGTCGAGTCACAAAAAATACTCAAGAACATCAAAGGTATCGCCATGACCAAATTCTTATCGCAAGATGTCGTGCGTCACCCTTTAGTACAAAAAATTGTGAATGCCTATGAACATTATGAGGACAAGCAAGAATAGACTTTTATACATTGATGGTTAAATGTATTTGCACATCACTGCCTTCAACAATGTTTTCTGCTTTTCTGACACCTGCTTTAATTGGCAAGATATACACCCCTTCTTTTTGCGGAAAGATGGATGTACTCCACGCTGTTTCACCGACACTAGCTAACACTTTCACCGCACCCCAACCACGCTTCTTACTACTCATATTTTCATTGAAGAACTTAATCTCTTCTGATTTTTCTTTAGGCAAACTAACAAAATGCCAAGCGGCTTTTTCTGCTTGCCAGAGCCAACATTTAGCTGAGAATGAAAAGCTTAAATCAATCATGTCACCCTTATCACAAACAGTTACGGATAAATAATTATATAATCTATATCATATGCCTCAATTAAGTTTATCGATACAATTCGCATCAAAAGCCGATGGCCTACCGTCACGCGCACAGCTCCGCAGATGGGTTAACGCGACTTTGCGCGTTGATACAGAGGCAACTATTCGCGTTGTTGACGAAGCCGAAGGTCGCATGCTCAACAACACCTATCGTGGTAAAGACTACGCCACCAATGTACTGACCTTTCCTTTAACTGAAGAGCCCCATTTAATGGGCGATATTGTGATTTGTGCCCCTGTGGTCATTAAAGAAGCAGCTGATCAAAAAAAAGCGGTTGAAGCGCACTTTGCACACCTCACCATACACGGCACTTTGCATTTGCATGGCTATGACCATTTAAACGATGAACAAGCAGGGTTAATGGAGTCTATTGAGGTGACAACATTACAAAAATTAGGGTATCCTAATCCTTATCTCATTACATAGGGTGCCGATGCATGGCTTCCGACTCGGAAAACACAAGTAACAAACCAAATTTATTAGAACGTCTTAGTCACTTCTTATTACGCGAACCCGAAGATCGCGAGCAGCTAGTTGAACTGCTACACAGCGCATACGAAAATCAATTAATGGACGCAGACTCTCTCGGCATGATTGAGGGCGTTCTGCAAGTCAGTGAAATGCAAGTACGGGACATTATGATTCCGCGCTCACAAATGGATGTCATCGACATCACAGATTCACCAGAAAAATTCATCCCGCATGTCATCGAAACAGCGCACTCTCGTTTCCCTGTTATTGAAGATGATAAGAATGATGTAATCGGCATTTTACTCGCCAAAGATTTGCTTCGATATAATGCTGGCGACGAGTTTGAAGTGCGTGACATGCTACGTCCAGCCGTATTTATCCCAACATCTAAACGACTAAACGTATTACTAAAAGAGTTTCGCAGCACCCGCAACCATATTGCCATTGTCGTCGATGAGTACGGCGGCATTGCAGGCATGGTCACGATTGAAGACGTACTTGAGCAAATCGTCGGCGATATCGAGGATGAATATGATTACGATGAAGATGAAGACAATATCATTCAAAACAATGATGGTCATTTCCGCGTAAAAGCATTAACAGAAATTGAAGACTTTAACGAAGCGATTGGCACAACTTTTAGTGATGAAGAGTTTTCAACCATCGGTGGATTAATTGTCAATAAATTTGGCCATCTACCTAAACGCAATGACCAAGTGGTCATTGAAAATTTAAGCGTAACCGTCGTTCGTGCAGATAGTAGACGCTTACACTCAGTATTGATTGAAGTATTACCAGAAGAAAAATTCCCAATAGAATCAACATAGTATTGCATTCTTACTGAACCTTTCCTTGGGCATACTTTCATAACGTTAACTTCACAAGGGGCTATATATGAAAAGATTCATTGCAATATCTTTAGTAGCACTATGCACCGCATGTACATCAACAGGTGATGTCGCGCAGAAAACTGGCGACAATACTGAAACAGCCCATCAACAACACCCAGGGAGAACATTGCCATTAGAAGAAAAGGCATTTGTCCTAGCAATAGAAAAACTAGATAAACAAGCCATCCTTAAAGACCTAGGCAAACCTGCGAAAGCTGACGATGTCAAAATAAAAGGCACTAATAAAGTCGTTGCTTCTATTTGGCACTATCACTACATTAATACAGATGAAAGCGGCAAATATTACGAAACAACTGAGCTAGACTTTGTAAAAAACAAGGTGGAACAAGTGGTCTTTATTAACAATGACGGTTCCGAGCAAGAAGATAAAGCACCGCACAAATACGAAATCCCGGAAAACTAACCAACCGAGTTAGATTTAACTAACAACCATAAAAAAGGGTGATTAGCTAATCACCCTTTTTTTATTCATCGCAAGATAGCTTTATTTCTTTAGCGCATCCCGGATTTCACGTAACAACACAATATCATCAGGTGTTGGTGCAGGCGCTGCTGGTGGTTCTTCTCTTTTCATTCTATTCATCGTACGCACCATTTGGAAAATAATGAACGCTAAGATAATGAAGTTGATGGCAATGGTAATAAAATTACCGTAAGCCAAGACAGGTACACCGGCTTCTTGAAGCGCAGCAATATTATTCTCAACGCCTGCTGGCGCCTCACCCAACAACATATACATGTTCTTAAAATCCAAGTTGCCAAAAATACTACCCACAATCGGCATAATAATATCTTTCACTAACGAATCTACAATCTTACCAAAAGCAGCGCCAATGATGACACCGACTGCCAAATCCATGACATTGCCTTTAAGTGCAAACTCTTTAAACTCTGACATCATTCCCATGTGTACCTCCTCAAAAAGTGTTATTAAATATTCTTATTGCTAAAGAGAGGACATCGTGCCCTTATCGCTATGCAATGTCAAGATACCTAATATAGTCATCTGACTGTCATTAACCTTTTTTAATATTTGTCATCTTTCACTTATACTGTGCACTCTTCAAATATGTCTGCAACAAACGTTAGCTCATGATGTTTAAACAAAGTCTACAACCAGTCTATGCCTTTTTACTTGGTGCCTTCGCGGTATTGGGCTTTGCGCCGTATTATCTTTTCATCACACCGGTTGTTGCGCTGGTTGGCCTTTTTTATCTATGGGAAAAAGCACCATCTGCTTTCGCCGCTTTTAAGTTAGGTTTCCAATTTGGCTTAGGCTTATATGTTGTCGGGATTTATTGGATTTACATTAGTCTGCATGACTTTGGCGGTATGCCTTGGTGGTTTGCAGGCTTTTGCACTTTTTTACTTTGCGCGTTTATGGCGCTATTCCCCGCGCTTGTGGGTTACTTTAGCAAACGGCTTGGCTTTTTACTGATTAGTGCGCCTGTACTGTGGGGGCTATCCGATTGGGTTCGCAGCTGGATATTTACTGGATTCCCATGGCTTACCCTCGGCTATAGCCAAACACCTCATAGCCCACTAGCAGGCTATATTCCCATTATCGGCGTCTACGGCGTCTCCATCCTCACGGCCTTAATCGCTGCTGGCATTGCCATTTGGCTGGCTACAAAACCCACATCACCCAAATGGAAGCAAGCGGTCATTGCCAGCATAACCCTAACTATTGTTAGCGGGCTGATATTAAAAACTGTGCCTTGGAGCAAGCCTATAGGAAAGCCATTTAATGTCAGCCTAATTCAAGGCAATATCGCGCAAGATATCAAATGGTCCCCAGATGCAACTGAGAGCACGATTGAACAATACCTATCAATGGCTCAAGCAAGCGATGCAGAACTGATTATCTTGCCAGAAACAGCACTACCCGTTATTGCCAGCCAGTTAGAACCTGCCGTTGTTAATCGCTTCACGTCACATGCGAAACAACACCAAGCCAATGTAATTGTCGGTATGGTTGATTACAACCCTGATACCAAAGCGTACTTTAATAGCGCCTTTAGCTTTGGTCAAAATGCAACGCAAGCTTATAGTAAAAATCACCTTGTCCCATTTGGTGAGTTCATCCCATTAAAAGACCTATTAGGGTGGATATATCGCGATTGGCTCAACATTCCATTAAGTGATTTGTCACGCGGTGGCACACAACAAAAACCCATGGTGCTCAATGATCAAAAAGTCGCGGTGAACATTTGTTATGAAGATGTGTTTGGTGAAGAGATCATTAGCCAATTACCTGAAGCTACCGTGCTCGTCAATATTAGCAATGACGCTTGGTACGGACAATCTTTTGCTGCTGACCAACACATGCAGTTTTCACAAGCGCGCGCATTAGAAACTGGGCGCATGATGCTACGCGCAACCAACACAGGCGCCACCGCAATCATTGACCCACATGGCCATGTACTCGCTCATGCACCACATGACACTAAAACAACGCTTAATGGAAAAGCGCAGGGCTATACAGGCACAACGCCCTATGTTGTTTGGGGCAACTGGCCTTTCATCATCATCGCTTTTAGTGCTTTAGCCCTGTTATGGCGCAGCAAAAACAAGTAAAATTAACCTTTTGAATTTCAAACACTATTTTAAATGCTAACGTTTCAACAAATCATTCTCAAACTGCAAGCTTATTGGGATGCGCAAGGCTGCACACTCCTCCAACCATATGATATGGAAGTTGGTGCTGGTACTAGCCATACAGCTACCTTTCTACGGGCGCTAGGTCCAGAACCATGGAAGGCCGCCTACGTGCAGCCTAGCCGACGTCCAAGTGATGGCCGCTATGGTGAAAACCCAAACCGCTTGCAGCACTATTACCAATTTCAAGTTGTGCTTAAACCAGCACCAGCTGACATCATGGACTTGTACCTCGGCTCCTTGGAAGCACTAGGTTTTGACCTTAAACAGAATGATGTCCGTTTTGTTGAAGACGATTGGGAAAACCCAACATTAGGCGCTTGGGGGTTAGGTTGGGAAGTTTGGTTGAACGGTATGGAAGTCACCCAATTTACCTACTTTCAACAAGTAGGCGGTATTAACTGCAAACCCATCACTGGTGAAATTACTTATGGTTTAGAGCGCTTAGCTATGTATTTACAAGGGGTAGAAAATGTCTACGACCTAGAATACTCACCAGGCGTGAAATATGGTGATGTGTTCTTACAGAACGAAAAAGAGCAATCTGCTTATAACTTCGAACATAGCGATGTCGACTTTCTGTTAACCGCATTCAATGCACACGAAAAACAAGCGCAACACCTGATGGAGAATCAACTCGCATTGCCTGCATATGAGCAAGTGCTCAAAGCAGCCCACACCTTTAATTTATTAGATGCGCGTGGTGCTATTTCTGTGACCGAACGTGCTGCCTATATTGGTCGCATTCGCAACTTAGCGCGAAGCGTTGCGGCTAGCTACCTTGATAGCCGTGCACGCCTTGGCTTTCCAATGGCGCCAAAAGACTGGAGCGATGAAGTGTTGGCAAAACTACAAGCCGACAAAGAAAAAGCCGCTAAGAAAAGTAGCAAGCAAAAACAGAGTAAGAAAGCAGCAGCATGAGCACACAGAATTTATTAATCGAACTATTTGTTGAAGAATTACCTCCGACAGCCCTTAAAAAACTTGGTGCATCATTCGCACAAACACTCTCTGACGGTATGCAATCCCAAGGCCTCTCTGACGATGAAGCAATCGTGACAAGCTTTGCGACACCACGTCGTTTGGCGGTACACATCACAAACGTTGCGAGTAAAGCCGCGGACAAGCAAGTCGCGCAAAAACTCATGCCAGTCAAAATTGGTTTAGATGCGGATAGCAATGCAACACCTGCGTTGTTAAAGCGACTAGGAGCACTAGGCTTGGATGCTTCAGCAGTCTCAGATTTAAGAAAAGAAGATGATGGCAAAGCTGAAAGTCTATTCTTAGACATCACCAAGGTAGGCGCTACACTGGCTGAAGCACTACAGCAGTCTTTAGATGATGCCATTGCGAAACTACCCATTCCTAAAGTCATGAC
>SPJK01026253.1_pt1 | contig 18224 bp, 18 predicted proteins | sample 3741771 | NCBI WGS metagenome assembly SPJK01 (sample SAMN10925997, study PRJNA522277) | cold seep metagenome | isolation source: Elba SIP-enriched marine methane seep metagenome, extraction at timepoint T2 | place: Italy: coast of Elba, Mediterranean Sea
CTATCCCTTAAATTTACGACTGAAATGCTTAAAAACAGCTCAAGTCAGACTCGTATTAATAGTCGTTATTTAGAATCCATTTTTTTCCATATTATCCAGAAAGTCCATTCCTTTCATGACAATCCAAGTGTAAATGTGTGTTCAGGGATATAAATTAGCTTGTAAACAAACATATTTCATGCAGTAATATTGCTTGATTCAATGTTTGACTGGTTTCGGACAGGTTTAGCTCAAGTGTATTAATTTATTTTAAGGATAGAAAACCATGAACGTCAGAAAATTCGTTTTTCCTTTTTTGCTGTTTTGGACTGCAGGCATTCAAGCTGCATCGTGTCCGGATTTGCTCAATTTCAATATGAAAAAATTGCGTTCTGATGAGCAGATAGATTTTTGTCAGGCCTATTCAGGTAAAGTCATCTTAGCGGTGAATACTGCAAGTACCTGCGGTTTTACCCCTCAATTTAAAGGGCTGGAAGCACTTTATCAAAAATACAAAGATCAGGGCTTGATTGTATTAGGGTTTCCTTCTGGGGACTTTAAACAGGAATATGATAATGCTGAAGAAACTGCCAAGGTATGTTATTTAAATTATGGTGTGACTTTTCCCATGTTTAGTAAGAGTGCTGTGAGGGGAGAGGATTCAAATGCTTTTTTTAAAAATCTGGCCAAATTATCTAATACCAAGCCCAAATGGAATTTTTATAAATATTTGATTGCCAAGGATGGGAATAAAGTGGAAAGCTTTTCCAGTTTTACTAAACCCGCAGAGTTGGAAACTAAAATTCAAGCCTTATTAAAAAACTGATTAATTTAACTGATTGTTTTTGAAGCAGGACGATTCAATAGCTATTTTCATTTGCTTGATTAAACGGCAGTCTGAACTATCTTTAAATTAGACTGCAGGCAATATGATGCGTGGATTTTTCTAATTTCAATTTGGTTATTTAAGAGATATGGCGACTTTTGATGTTTTTGTAAATGGTATTAACCCTGAATTTGCCGATGATAGAGAGACTGTTCTGGAAAAAGCCAGTAAGCGTCTACAAATCAGTGTGCCTGAAGTTGAAGACATTGTGAGCAAACCAGGCGGGTCTTGTATTACTCGATCGGTTTCAGAAGACGAAGCCTTAAAGTTTCAAAACAGTCTAAATAGTATTGGTTTGATATGTGTTTATCGCCCCGGTGGTGGAGGGCTGGAACTGACGCTGGAAGCAATTGAAACTGAGGAAGAAAGAAGTAGTGTCAGTACTTGTCCTAACTGCGAGCAATCTTTGCCTAAGGATGAGGACGGTAATACTTCAGATAATTGTGATAATTGCGGTATCATTGTCAGTAAATTTCTGGAAAATAAAAAACTTGAAGCAGAGAAAGAAGAAATTCGAGAATTACTGATGCGCAGTAAGAATGCCCAGCGCAGCAGAGAACAAAAGGAAAAAGAAGAGGAAGAAAAAAAGAAACGTAAACAACAGTTAGAAAAGGAAATACTCGAAGAAAACCCGGATTTAATCGATGAAAATGCCTCTCAAAAGAAACTGCTGCTAGTTGCAGGTGTGGTCGTCATTCTGTTAGCCGTGATTTTTCTAATTCCTTCTTCACCGGAAGTCAGTGTTGATGACAGCCAAACGGATTTAGTCGTTTCCGATACAGAAATTTCGGATGAAGACACATTAGCAACATCAGATTATGATGACAGTTTCGAGGATGATTATTCCAGCGAACCAATGGACGGATCTTTAGAGACCGATTCCGGGCAAAATACAGAGTTTGATTCTGCGACTAATGAAAATGCTCAGTTGGCAGCAAGTCCTAATCAACCGGTATCTGATATGCAGGGGTCGTTGCAAAATACACATGCTCAGGCAACAGAAGTAATGAATGCATTTGGATTGGATCCTAATGCTTTTGCCAATGCTGCTGGAGGACAACAGCCGAGTGTGATAACAACGGATCCTGCTTTAGGTTTTATGGAAGATTCAGGTAGTCCTGCTGCCAACACGAATGATGCAGGTATTTCTGAGCCGTCTGCTCCACAACAAATTGTTTTAAACAATAGCTTTAGCGGCGACGAGAGCCTTGATGCCTTGGACGCTGAATTGGAAAAAATTAAGGATGCATCCAGCCAGGATTCAAAAGCGGTTGTTCCCAGCTTTTTTCCTGATGTCAGTAAGAAAAAAGATTTGCCGCTGGAAAAGCCTATATCATCCCCTCAGCTGGCTGAGTTTTTACTACGTTATGGTGTAGATCATCAGGAATGGGATCACTTTTTGCTGCAGCAGATAGACCGTAAAACCCAATCAAACAATCTTTCAGATGCTAAAAAACTAGCAGCCTATTTAACTCAAGTAACAAATTATGTTGATAGCCTCAGTAAAATTTTTCTGTTGATTAAGAGCCCTGCGGAAGAAGCTGAAATCATGCAGGCCTTTCAGGCTAAAATCCAACAATATTCAGCATTAGATCAGATTAAACATCTGGCTATGTTTGGGGTAACGCAGTTTAAACATAAAGGCTCCAGCGAATTGATCAGTCAGGCTGAAGTCAAATTAAATCAACTAAGCAACACTGAAGAAAAATTAGAAGCGACGTTATCGATAGCTGTGGCCTATTTTCAGGCTGGCCAAAGCCAATTAGCCCAAACCTATTTTAATAAAGTCAATCGTTTGAATGCCGAAATTAAGAATGCTGACAGTCAGGTCAAAGTTAGAATGTCGATTGCTAAAGCCTATAAACAGGTTGGAGCTGTTGACCTGGCAATGCAATGGGCAATGAATGCTGAAACAATCAGCCAAAATGCAGGTAATATTGCGTTGGATAAACTGATTGCAGGGTTTGCTTATTTAGAAGATCCCGATGCTGTTATTCGTATTGCTCAACTTGCAAGAACAGATAAGCAAAAAGATATTCAGTATTACTATGCGATACAGCGTTTTCTTGAATCCAGTCAGTTGAGTCAGGCGAAATTATTGGTGGACAGTATCAAAACACCGGCCTATCAAGCGTTATCTTATGCCTTGATTGCATCGTATGATCAGGACGACAGTCGTTACCTGGCTTTGGCAGAAGCAACTTTAGTGCTGGAAGTTAATGCCAGTGATGAAAAGGCGGTTTTAGCCAGTCGCTTGGCGCAGTTATTTGCCAGGCAACAGAATTCAGAGAAAGCCAAGGATTTTTTGAAAATGACTCAACAACAAATGAAAGAAGTAACGGGCCAAAATAAATATCAGTCATTGATGAATATTGTTACGGTTAATTATTTGCGTTCTCTGGATCAGAGTCTGGCAATGAATCTGGCTGACTCTATAGAATCCCCAGCGATCAAATCCCAATTTTATAAAAGCATTATTACGATGGGAAAAATTAATGAATTGATATGACAGTTTTCGTTCATCGTTGGGGATGACTTATTCCTGCCAATAAACTGTGCTGCTGTGTTCTCCATTGGAATGAAGCTGGATGATGCGGTATCCGGCTGGCTGGGTATCCAGCGCAAATTCTGAACACCCGGGTAAAAACTGAAAGCAAGTTGAGGGGGTGCCATAAAACTGGATATGTTTCAGTTTTTTTTCAAATGACTGATGGATATGCCCGTTGATCACCATTTTAACGGCTGGGTACTGACTGATTAACTGTATAAACGCTGTTTTATTTGCCAGTATCATTTTATCCATCCAGCGGCTACCGGTATTTATGGCTGGGTGGTGCATGGCAATCATTGTATGCCGTTCCGGTCTTTTTTCCAGTTTATCCTGCAAGCTTTCAAGTTCATGGGGTGTGAGGAATCCTCCATGACTCTCTGCCAGTTTGGTATTCAGACAGATAATTTGCCACTGTGTAAAAGCGTTAAATGTATCGCAATTGATGCTGGGTGAGTTATAAACTTGCTGCATCAGTTTGGAATCATCATGATTTCCTGGAAGGCAACGAACCTGGCAATCATAAGGTTTTACTATGTCCGTCAGTCGCTGATAGCAAGAAATATCAGCAGATTGAACCAGGTCTCCAGTGATCAGTATCAAATCAATGGTCGGGTTTTGATTGAATGCCTGAGTAAGACATTGTTTCAGACTTCGAGTGGTATTTACTCCAGACAGGGTATCGTTAACGTCTGGTAACAGATGGCTGTCTGTAATTTGTAATACGGTTAGCGAATGAGACATAGAAGATATACGGTTATAAGTGCTTAGTGAGAATTTTAGAATTACGTTTGTAATTGTAAAATTCCTGGCGCTGTTCGGGTAATGAATTAATATCGCATTCGATAAATCCCCGTTCCTGAAACCAATGCATAGTCTGGGTTGAGAGTACAAACAGTTGTTGCATCTTTTCTGATTTTGCCAGTTCCATGACATGTTCCAGTAAATTATTGCCGCGTGCGGAGTTTTGATAGTCTGGATGTACAGCAAGACAGGCTATTTCTCCGGACTTGCCATTCTGTAAACGATGCAGAGCAGAGCAGGCAATGATCAATCCATCTCTTTCGACCAGGACATAGTCATTGATTTCCATTTCCAGTTTTTCGCGTGAACGTTTGACCAGAAGACCTTGTTCTTCCAGTGGCTGGATCAATTCTAACAGACCAGCTATGTCATCCAGTCTGGCGGGGCGTATGCTTTCAAATGGTTCAGAGCTGATTAAAATGCCGGCCCCTTCACGGCTGAATAATTCCTGTAGTAATGCGCCATCATTATGCCGATCAATCAAATGTACCCGTTGTACCCCTTGCTGACAGCTTTCTATCGCGGCATGGAATGAGTCCAGCTGGCTTTCTGTCAGTGTTTCTTCTGCAGATAGTAAATGAGATAATTCAGCGACCGTCATTGATGGGGCTGCTTGGGGGTTCATTTCAATGGTTTCAGTGATCAGGATTAACTTGTCGGCTTTGAGTGCAATCGCTACTTCTTTGGCAACATGTTCCGCGACCAGATTAAAAACATCGCCGGTTGGTGAATAACCGACAGGAGAAATAAGCACTACATTGTCCTGATCCAGCTGTTGAGCAATTGACTGGTTTTCTATGCGTCTGACCTGGCCAGTATGTTTATAATCAATGCCTTTAATAATGCCTATGGGTTTAGCGAAGACAAAGTTACCTGAAGCAACTTTAATTTTGGCACCTGCCATAGGCGAGTTGGCCAGCCCCATTGAAAGCATGGCTTCAATTTCCACTCTAACTGAACCGGCTGCCTCTTTAACGCAACATAAGGCTTCATCATCGGTAATTCGCAAGTTATGATAAAATTCAGCCGTTTGATTAAGTTGGCTTAACCGTTGATTAATCTGTGGGCGTATACCGTGCACCAGAACCAGGCGTAACCCCAGGCTTTTTAGTAAGGCCAGGTCATGGATCAGTTTGTTGCATCCTTCCTGAATGGTTTCACCACTGATAAAAATGACAAGCGTTTTATTTCTGTGGGCATGGATGTAAGGTGCAGAACCTCTAAACCAGTTTACAAAAGCAGAAGGCGCTGAATGAGTCATAATTTCAAGTTTAACAGACGGATAAGTACAAAGCATGCATGATGACATATTCCACCGATTGGGAAAAGCCTGGTCTGGTTTCAAAGTTTATTATCCGCTTGAATTGGCAATGTATGGGTTAAACCAGGTCTTGCATCATGCGGTTTTTGATTGGATATTTCATCAGGCTTGTGGACAGTTTCTTATCAACCATTCCAGTTTATTCTTGAAACATCCTGGTCAAGAGACATGATAATATGAATCCCGCTTTTCTTCATATTCATGTTGGTAAAATTGAAATAGAATCAGATTTTGATGAGACTCTGCTGAGTCTGGATGAAAGACAAAAAGCAGAACGGTTCAGTCGGGATGTATTGAAAAAAAAATATCAGTTTTGCCGTTATCAGTTACGCACAATTTTGGCTGACTATTTGTCTGTGGCAGCAAAAGAGATAGATATTCGTTTTAATTCTTTTGGCAAGCCCTATATTGACTCGTCAACGTTATATTTTAATCTGTCGCATACAGCTGATTATTTTGCCTTAGCTGTCAGTAATCAATCAGAGCTGGGTATTGATATTGAGCAGCAGGGCAAAACTTTGAATATGGAAATGATTGCACGTCGTTGTTTTTCTCGCTATGAATTTGATTATTGGATGGCGTTGGCCGACAACCAGAAACCTCGCCTTTTTTATCAGTTATGGGTTAGAAAGGAAGCGTTTGTTAAAGCGGTGGGGCAGGGAATTGCTTTAGGCATGGCGCGTTGTGTAGTTAATTGCGATAAGCTGGATAGTCTTCTGTTGATACCCGATGAATATGGATTGGCTCAACACTGGATGTTATATGCGCCTGAATTATGTGATCAATTAACCGGTTGTGTTGCTATTAACAATAGATGTTTGCAGCCTCAATTATTCACATTAACGGACAGCTGATGAAAGGATGGTTGTACACTAGTGTGTCCATATTGCTGTTATCTGCCTGTACAGCGCCTTCGAAACAGTTTGAAATGTATGCATTGGAAAAAGCCTATCATGGTCATGTAATTGCGACAGAATACTTTAAACATAAGATCTATAAAAAAAATCAAATTCAAGCCTCGGATCAATTGCATGTTTATCTGGATGGTGATGGCACTCCCTGGGCAACGGCTTACCGTATTGCCGAAGATCCCACGGCAAGAAATCCTTTAATTCTGGATTTAATGGCCAGGGATAAGCAGCCAAACATTTTATTAGGTCGGCCTTGTTATTATGGTTTGTATACTGAAGCAAAGTGTGAAAACCAGTACTGGACCTCGGGTCGATATTCAGAACGGGTTGTAAACAGTATGGCCGCTGCATTAAAGCAGTACCTGACTGGAAACCCAGTTCAGGAATTGAGTTTGATTGGTTTTAGTGGCGGCGGCAGTTTGGCTGTTTTAATTGCAAAAAAAATTCCCCAGGTTAAACGGATTATTACACTCGCTGCCAATTTGGATCTGGAGGCATGGAACCGTTTTCATGGATTTCCCAGTCTGGCAGATTCGCTGGATCCTGCACAGGAGCCGGCATTATCTCATGATATTCAACAGATACATTTCGCAGCTGAACTGGATCAGGTTGTGCCACCTCAAGTGATAAAGCGTTATGTAAATAAACAGAAAGCAGCTGTATATATTGAGATAAAAGACTTTGATCACAGCTGTTGCTGGGTGCAAGTCTGGCCCGGACTGATGCTGAAGGCCTTGCAGGAATCATCTGTAGCAGGCGATGCCGACAACCGTTGAGATCAATTGATAGTGTCTTTCAGAACATAGCGTAACGGATTACAGTGTGGGTTCATGGAACAATTCTCTTAACAGCGCGGTAGCATAGCTTCCTGAAACCAGTGAAAAGTCCAGTAGCAGACTATCATGGGTTAACCATTTCCAGTTCAGGCCTGTTGCAATTGCCCGAAAGCTACGCCTGTCTATGTCCAGGTTTTGTTTGATAAGACCGTGTGCTAATTCCGGATAACTGTTTAATATCTGGTTTTCAAGTTGCAGAGCTTCAGAAGTGGTTTTGCGTTCCCCTTTGCCATAGAGAAAGCCGCATACGTGGAGTTGTTGTTGTGTCAGCCTGTTTTCTATTTCGCTGTCGATTTGGGGACAGTGAAAAAAACTGCGGTTCTGGTTTAGCATTAAACAGTCGCCTTCAAGGGCCTGATCCCAGCAATTCAGTCGTATGCGCTGATCTAACAGGGTATTAAATAGAAATGCCCGTACCGATGATAAATAAATACTTTTTTGAGCCGGTTTAACGCGTTTGCCTGCGAATAGTTCTTTTGCTCGTTCAATATTTCCTGCCTGGTGGCCAAAGCGTTGTTGACCAAAATAATTGGCAAAACCATGTTGGCTGATCAGGTTTAACTTATCATTAAGTATGTCTTTGTCACCCGTGCATTGGCGAATAATAATTTGAAAATGATTATTGGAAATTGCCCCGCGTTTTAATTTTCTATCATGTCGGTCGACATGTAATAGTTGTATATTTTCGTTTTCCAGTTGTTGCCAGTCGGGGTCTGTTTTTCCAGGTAGCCAGACGCTAAACCATTGTTTGCATATTGCATGACGGTCTTTTAAACCGGCATAGCCTATGTCTCGCTGTCTGACTTGAGCAATACGCGCAAGTTTTCTGGCAGTGAATTCTGTATTTTCAGAGGTTTTTTGCAAGAGCAGGTAGGCGTGTTCGCCTTTGCCTGATGGTTCGAATACCAGGGTTTCATTAACTTTGAAATCTGCGGCCTGTTGTTTGATCAAGCCTGTGTTTATGGGTTTTTGCAGGGTGTATGACCATTCTGGAAGCGCTATCGGACTGGATGTATTCATTTAGGATTTTTTCATTGTCTTGTATCGAATTGATATTTTTACGCCGACAAAGCGGCCAGACATTTTTACGAGTTCTTCTGTCTCCAGATCAAAGCTTAATTCAATTTTGCTCAATAATCGTTCTTCATACCCTGCTTCAACTTTGGGACTTTGCAGTTTAAACCAATAACTGTAAATTTCAAGATTGTCTTTTTCTTTGATTTCTATTGCTGGGCCTAATTGGCTGATGATTGCCTGTTTTTTGGGTAGAGCTGAATCAATTTTTTCTATTTCAGCCAGATTGGCCTTTAGTTGACGTTTTTGCTGATTAATTTGTCCATTACCCAGTGAACGAAATGAGACTTCCAGAAATTCCGCCGGCGCTATCTGCAGAAACAATGGCGAAAATATCCATTGTTTTAATTGTCTGTTTTTATTAAATTTTAATTGAAAAAAGAAACTGGTTTCCGGTTCAACAGCTAAATGGTTTTCATCAATTTGTTTAAACCGGTAAAACCAGTTGGGAGTTGTTGTATTCCCTTCGCTGGGGTGTAGTTTTGCCAGGGCAATAAAGTCTTCGTCATAGAGACGGGGTTGCAGGAAATTTATTCTAAATGTTTCATCGCTGTCGACCGTGAAGTTTTCATCAAATTCCTTGATTTGCAAGTAGGTTTGATAGGCTCTTATCCAATAAAAGCAGGCACTTAAAAAGCTGGCCAGAAAAATTATTATAATCAGGCGATGGATGTTGGCCATGTTTAGAACGATTGATTTAATGACGGGCGTTGGAGTGGTTATCCATACCTGAGTTTAATATTTTTTCTATATCAACCTGGTCGAAGCTGAATTTTCTAGCGCAAAACTGGCAATCTACTTCAATCAGATTTCTTTCTTGCAGAATAGTTTCCAGTTCTGTTCGCCCAAGCATGAATAAGGTATTTTCAATTTTTTGTTCGTTGCATGAACACTTAAATTCTATGGTTTCTGTCTCAAATAGTCTGACTTTTTCTTCATTGAACAGCCGGTACAGCATGGTTTCGCAGTCCAGTGCCAGGAGTTCTTCGGCAGTAAGGGTGTTCGCCAGTGCGCAGATTCGTTCCCAATCATCATCATGACGAGATTCGCTGGGAATGGCTTGTAAAAATAACCCGCTTACTTTATCCTGGTCTGAAAACAGCCAGACCTGCGTGGGTAATTGTTCTGATTGTTCAAAATAATAGCTGATGGCTTCATTGAGATGTCTGCCTTCCAATGGAACGATACCCTGGTAGGGTTCGCCTGTTTCTGGTTCTATGGTCAGTACCAGGTTTCCATCACCTGCCAGTCCGGCAAAATCAGTCACTTTTTTCTGTTCATCCACGCGGGCTATACCACGGATTTTTTTATCGTGGGTAGATTGGGCGACCAGGGTTTTTAATGCGCCACTTCCCTGAATTTGCAAAATCAACGAACCATTGAATTTTATAGTGGCTGCCAATAGTGTCACAGCGGCTAAAGCCTGGCCTAGTTGTTGACTGGCAAAATCATTCAGGTTTTGATGCTGACTGGCTTGTTTCCAACTGTTTTCAATTTGTATCCATTCTCCTCTGATTCCCAAATCTTCGAATAGAAACCGTCTAATGCTGTCTTTGTCATTCATATTGTGTCTGTTTATACCTTGATTTGTATTATCCCTGATGAATTGCCCAGGTTAAATGCTTTGTTTGGAAAAAGCGTGAAACCTTATCAAGTTTTAACCAGATTGGCATGTTGTTTTTTTAGTTTCAGGATTTTCGGTTGTATGACGGCCAGACAATAGCCTTGCATTGGGTTTTCCTGAAAATAGTTATGATGATAGGTTTCAGCCGGATAGAACTGGCTCAGGGTTTTGACTTCTGTCACGACAGGATCAGGCCAGAGTTTTTCCGTGTTGATTTGACTTATGAGTTGTCGTGCAATGGATTCTTGAGTCGGGTCTTCATAAAATATGGCTGATCGGTACTGAGTGCCTGTATCGGCGCCTTGTCGATTGAGTGTCGTTGGATCGTGCACATGAAAAAAAACAGTTAACAGGTTTTTCAGAGAGATTTGGCTGTTATCAAATTCAATTTGGATCACTTCCGCATGACCAGTTTTGCCTGAACAGACTGATTTATAGTCGGGATTATCCAGTTTACCGCCTGAGTATCCGGGGATAACCGAACTGACGCCGGATAATTGTTGAAACAGGGCTTCAAGACACCAAAAACAGCCACCTCCGAGTGTGATGGTTTCAGTAGGCATAGTGTTCTCCTTCAAATTAATGTTGATTTTATCAAGATTAACACAGGGTACTGCTGATTCTTTAGGTACTGGAATAAGGTAAAATCCGAAACTGGTGCGGGGTTTCTGTTCAAATCAAAGATGCGGAAACAGGTAAATAACCAGCTATTGAACTGTTTCTGCTACGGCGAAGATGGACTGAAAGTCATGTCTGTTTCGGATGTTACAAAATTCCCGTTCCTTTACCCGGCGTGTTATTAATGATAAGGCAACTTTGGATAATCTGGCAATCAGATAAAAAAAAAGCAGTTACCCAGTAACTGCTTCTAAGTTATTTTAGGAAAAACATAACGCAACTTTTGCTGTAGACTGACTAGAGCTTAAAAGTTAATTTAATCCTAGCAGGGAGGAACGCGTTTGAAAATGTGACAAATTGTCGCATATCAGAAATTGTATAAATATGCAATAAAAAAATATTAATTTTTAGGTCGACTGGTTTTGTAAAAAACCCTAACAATATAAAGCATTTACATATTTTGATTTTTTTAGGTAAGATAAAAGCATGTACTGTTGATGCTGATTTTTTATCCAGTAGTGATTGTTTTCAATCTTTTTAAAAATGTGCAGTGTTTTTAGTCGTATTGTGAATTTGTTTCTTTTGGGATAAGCGATCCGGTTAAAATTTTGTAAGGAATTAAAACAAGTGTAATGACATAACAATTTTATGCTGTCCTGCGAGTGGGCAAGGACTAAGAACTCTTAAACGAACTATAGTCCATTGAGTTACAAGCAAATAATAAAATCAGCTTTTCTAAATAACTTTCTTGCTGCAAAGGACTATTTGTTACTCGACTATGCTGAATCGTTGCTTATAGCATTACCTGCACAGGGCAGTCCTATCTGGCCTGCGGCTGGTTTTGCACTATTCTGTCTTTTGGTACACGGAAATAATAGTTTGCCAGGCTTATTTCTGGGTGCTTCCGTAATCAATTATTATTCTTTTTTTGAATCGTTTTCTTCAATATCAGTTCTCAATTCCTATTTCTCAGTCTTTAGCATGAGTTTTGCCTCTATATTGCAGGCCTGGTTGGGGGCTTTTCTGATCAGAAAGTATATTCCGGATAATTATCTATTATTTAAAGATCAGGATATTTGGCTTTTTTTCTTCTTGCTGCCTTGATCAGTCCTTTGTCTGGTTTAATTTTTTCATTATCAATCAGTCGATACATCATGCCTTAAACTTTAATCAATTGTTATCAGAGGTCAAGGATGATGATTTTTACTAATTTTCGCAAAATGATTTTGTCCAGCATTTTGCGCTCCAGTCCCTGGAAAGTCTGGATGTTGCCAACCGAAGCTGGAACTTGCGTTATCAGCCAAATGCTGCATTTTACCAGCAGTATTTTCCTGAAAAGCTGAATATATTTGCCGGTCAGCTGGTTGCCTTAATTACCGCATGATGCATATCATCAGGTTTATTAATGTTAAGTGGCAGAACCTTGAGAACAGAACAAATGGTTCTGAGTCGAACCAGAGAATTAACTGAAAGTGAAGAGCATTTCAGAGAATTGGTTCAGGCCCAATCATATGTCATGTGGCCTGCTGATCCAGAAATGCTGGCTTTTACCTTTGTCAGTGCCAGGGCTGAAAATCAGTTGGGTTATCCATTGGAAGACTGGACGTTGGAGCATGATTTCTGGATCATGCACATGCATGAAGAAGACAGATTATGGGCACCTGATTTCAGTATTAGAGAAATCACCTGTTTTAGATCTTATGATTTTGAATATCGCATGTGGAGCAAAGAAGGCAAACTGGTCTGGATTAACGATACGGTGAATCTGCGTGTTGATAACGGTCAGGTGATAGAGTTACTGGGAGCCATGATTGATATTACTGACCGGAAACTGGCTGAGCAGGAAAAAGAATTGAATCAGCTAAAATACAAGACCTTGTTCAACCAGACATCTGATGCTTTATTAATCATATATTTACAGTCTATGCGATTTTCAGATGCTAATCAAAAAGCACAGGCTTTATTTGGAATAGAACTGAAAACCTTGCAAAAAAAAATGTCGGTGTTTGAGATTAAATTACCGAATAAAAATACGATTGAAGACATAAAAAAATTAAAAGGAATTACAGCAAATCTGATTAAAAAACAGATGGGTCTGCTTGGGCGAAGAGATATTATGTCAGGTACAGTTTACAAATTTGCCATCCAGTGTAACATTTTGCTGCTGCACAGCTTCAGGATAGTACACAACAGAGAAAATCTGAACAGGAAATCTACCAGTTGGATTTTTATGACCCCTTAAAGCATCTGGCGAACAGGCGCTTGTTAATGGATCAATTAAATGCAGAAATTTCTCTGGCCAGGCGAAACCAATTATTAGGTGCTGTTATATTTCTCGATCTTGATCGATTAAAGCTTTTAAATGATTCTTTAGGCCATCATCTTGGCGATCAATTATTGATTCTGGTTTCAGAAAGAATAAAATCAGCTATAAGGGAAGAAGATTTAGCGGCCAGATTAGGCGCTGATGAATTTGTGGTACTCATCAAAGCACAACAGGTGGGTCTTGATCAACTTTCTGATTTGACATGGGTGGTAGCGGATAAAATTCGTACTGTTTTGGAACAACCCTATGAAATTGATCATTATACTCATCACAGTACATGCAGTGTTGGCATTACTTTTTTTCCAGACAAGGAACAGCAAAATTCCGTCGATATTTTGCAGCAGGCTGATGCGGCAAGGTATGAGACCAAAGAGCTGGGCAGAAATACCGTCAGTTTTTATTCCAGTCTTAGACAGCAGGCAAATAAAACCTATGTGATAGAAAATGAAATGCGTATAGCCCTGAAAAAAGGGGAGTATCTGATTTATTTAGGTTTATTATCAACTACAGGTTGATTCTTCAGGCTATGTTCATAGTGTTGAAGCATTGATTCGTTGGCAACATCATGAAAAAAGTTTAATTTTTCCTGATGTTTTTATATCAATCGCAGAAGAAAATAATTTAATTTATGACATAGGCTAATGGGTGTTTGATGAAGTATGTAGACAATTACAGGACTGGAAAAGGCAGAATATTCATTTGGAACATGTTGCAATTAATGTCAGTTCTAAGCAATTCAGGCAGTACGGGTTTGTTGAAAAAATTAAAAAGATTATTGATTATTATCAAATTCCGGCAGAGCTATTGTTTATTGAAATTACTGAATGTGCACTGATTAACAATTTTGAAGATACAATTGAAAATATGCAGTTATTAAGGTCTAAGGGGTTTAAATTTTCGATTGATGATTTTGGAACTGGCTATGCCTCTTTAACCTATTTGAAACAGCTTCCCGTGGATCAACTCAAAATTGATCAAAGTTTCATTCGAGATCTGACCAGCCAAAAAAATGATGCCACTATCGTATAGACTATTTTAATGTTGGCACGCAGTATGGATTTAAACGTAGTCGCAGAAGGTGTGGAAAACAAAGAACAATTTGAGTTTTTGTCAATTCTTGAATGTCCTATCTATCAAGGGCATCATTTTTATTCGGCTATGACTGTGAATCAATTGCAAAAGCTTCTAAACTTTCAGTCAACTGTCGGTGTTCAGGATCGTTGATTATACAATTTGATAAAATTACAAATATTTCTATGAAAAGATTGGCAGAACATTCGAGCATTTATCACATGTTGATTTGTTTTTACTTTTCCTAAATATAAAGGTGGGTTATGAAAACATTATTTTTTACCATGCTATTACTGATGCAATCCGGCGTTTTTGCTATGGGTATGTCTGGAATGGTGACTAACCAGATTAGTCGAACCGTGAATGAGGGGATAAGCAAAAATCTGTTTGATAATATGATTATTCCACAGTTAAAAGTCAAAAACGCTTCAGGCCAGGTTAAACAAATTTCCTTAAGTACTGATCAGCGTTTTTTAACCTTGTTGCTTGAAGATGGCACTGCACGGGTTTGGGATTTAGACGTAGGTGTTCAAAGACCTATGGTGACACCGGAACAAGAAAAGATCCAGGCTATCAGTGCCAATGTGCAACAAAACCTGCTATATGCCGCACATTCGGGAAAAATCAAAGCCTATAATTTTTTAACTGCAGATCTGGTTTATGAATTAGATGTTGATGCTGCAGATATTGTCGATATGGCCGTTTCTGCAGATAATCGTTTCATCTTGCTTAGAGATAGTCGTCAGCAACTGAGCGTATGGGATAGAGCTGCTAAAACCTTGAAGTGGCGTTTTCAGTTCAGTGAAGACGATGCTGAAATCAAGGCGATGAAAATGGATGACCAGGGGCGATATATTGCGTTGTTAATTCGTAAACAGGCCATGTTTTCTGATTCGGAACGTATCCAGTTGATGAATGCTCGAGACGGTGTTGTCATGACTGAATTAGATGATGATGGTAATGAATTGGCCTATTTTGATTTTTCTCGGGCAGATACTTTAAACGCCATCTATAAGAATGGTGAATGGTTGGAATGGTCTACACAATCCAAACAAGTTAATGAGCGTCGCAGCCTTGGTTTTGATGTGATTGCTGCGAACCGGTCTGAGAATGGCGTGCTGGCTGTTGCTTTAAGTGAAGAGGAAATCAGGATCATGAATTCGAAAGGCATGGAACTTAGCCGGATAGAGGGTAAACCTATAGGGGGGCTGCCTATACGGGTTTTGAATCAAGGTAAAAAAATGTTTCTTGTCCATGCGGATGGAAAAGTCAGCTTGTGGAATACACAAACTGGTGAACAAGTCCTGCAGATGATATCAACTCTGCAGGGATGGTCGGTTGTTGATGAAAGTGGCCGGTTTGATAGCTCTGAAAAGGCCATGGGAAATATAACCTGGGAGGCAGCAGAAACGGATATTCCCATTGATAGTTTCTCTAACAATTATTATGAGCCGGGGCTTCTGGCCACAGCTTTGAACGACGAAACCTATATTAATCGAAACCCAACCCCTGTAACACGAGGAATTACATTGCCACCTCAATTGGAGGTTGTAGTCAAAGATATTAAGAAAATCAAGGATAATGCCGAGTTGACTGTGGAGGTCTATGGTCAGGGTGGAGGTATTAAGCAGGTGAACTTATTCCATAATTCCAAAATTGTGCCTAACCGTCGTGCACTGGTGAATACAACTACGTTCAAAAAGGATAATCGTGAGCGACAAACTTTGCAAATGAAAGTAGCGCCAACTCGGGGGATTAACCGCGTTAAAGTTGTAGCGAGGAACAAAATGGGGATTGAAGGCACTAGCCATGAGGTTTCATTTCAGGTTGAAAAAGCCGAAAGTAAGCCAGTGCTTCATGTTGCCACTGTTGGAGTGAATGAATACAGAGACAGTCAACTAAACCTGGACTATAGCGTTGCTGATGCAGAAACTATTTCCAAAATTCTTAAAGAAAATGATTTGGGTCGTTTTGCCAAAATTAACCGGAAACAACTTTATAATGGAAATGCTACAAAATTATCGATTTTGTCTGTTCTAAATGAGCTCAGTTCGGGAGCAGAAGGGGATGTTTTGGCAGTATATTTTGCCGGTCATGGTATCGCTGTTAATGGCGAGTGGTATTTTTTGCCGCATGAAACCATTCTCCAGCCTGATTTGAATTACTATACAACGGTTGGAATCTCTGCAACTGAAATCAGTGAAATTTTTATCGATTCCAAAATTCAACAAATTATGTTGATGGTTGATGCCTGTTATTCTGGGGCTAGTGTCGATTCATTTAAACGTTTACAAAATTCACAAAGAAAATTCAGTCGTTCTTTGAGTAAATCAGTGGGTTTAACCGTTGTGACAGCAACCCGTCGTGACCAGGAAGCCGCCGAACTTTCCGAACTTGGACATGGTTTATTTACTTATGTATTAACCAAAGGTATGAAAGGTGAGGCTGATCGCTGGCCTAAAGATTCTTTGGTTAGTGCGCATGAAATTGCACGTTTTTCAACGAAAACTATCCCGGCGATTACACAGAAGTTTTTAGGTGCAGCCCAAGAACCGACAGCATTTACTATGGGTAAAGATTTTTCACTACTGCAAAACTGACAGGTTGTTGATATAGAGTGAATGATTTGAACCTTAGCCCGGACAATTCATCAGGTGAATGACTTTGCTTAAAATGATGAGTTATCCTGATGAAACATCGGGGCGGGATGCCACTTTTTACCGTTTTAGATTGTTCATATTGAAATCATCCAGATATAAAATCAAGGCACCGATCAGGATTGAGACCAGGTGACTTAAGGTAGGTGAGCCAGGGAATAAATAAATATCTAACAGTCCCCAGACACCTCGCCAAAAAGTGATGATAGCTAACACGATGACTATGGCATTGGCGTTTGGATGTTGAATTTTGAATTCTTGTAGTTTAGGGTTTTCTCTGATTTGATTTAGCATTTAAGAGTCTCTTTAACAATGAAATTTCCTTTGAAAGTTAAATTAAAAAGGAATAAGCAGGAATATTCTATACCAATTTTAAAATCCTTAGCCCGGATAATTCATTCAAGGACACGCTATTTTGTGAAATATAAAAAAATCAGATAAGCCTTTGATTGAAATTCCTGTCTGCTCTGTGAAAATATCTGAGCGGGTAAACGTTTCAGTTGAAAGATTCATTTAGAAAGTCATTGATTAAACAGGTAGATTTTCGATATATCGTCAGTGATAAATTGAATGAAATGTTGAATTTTAATTATCAGTTATATATCAGGTTTTTATAATTAGTCTTACATTTTATATGGTTTTGTTGTTAATCTTTATTGTCCTTCACATTCAACTCGGATACAATTTTAGGTTGATAAGATGATTGAAACAGGCAATTTTTTTTGAATTTTTAGCCTTATTTAGGTAGCAAGCTAATTTATTATTTGTTTTTAACCAAGTAGAAATGTTGCATTTTAATTTGTATACAGTTGTGTTTGATTAGCTCGTAGTGTCATCAAATGAATGATTTTTCTGGATGATCTGGCAAATAAGTTTGAACAAAATGGTTTAAGCCATAACAGTTTCTGACTTGAGCTATTTTGTTCAAGAATTGTAGCCAGTTTTTTCGACAAAACCATTAAGGTACATACTGTATTTTTTGAGGCAGAACATCATCACGTAACTTTTTGAATACTTATTGTGTCGTTCAAAATTTTAATTGTCTTCATATGCAATCTGGCTAGTAAAATTAATACTCTCTGGGAGAACCACCATGGATTTATCTCAAGCGTTAGGTATACATTGTAACGAACAGGATCTTTTAAAAGATCCAGAAAAACTGCATCTTTATATAAATTTAAAGCTAGCCTCTTGTGGTATGGAGACTTGTATTGAAGGGGAATCTGCGAATTTTATGCATACAGCAGATGATATGCTTCGAATTTTTGTGGAGAAAAGCCGTAAATTAGGTGATCAGCATTATCCGGCTGATCAAAGGATTCAGAATTTTCTTAACAAATATCTGGCTGAATTCGGTGAGGAAAAAATTCCATCCATACCCACTCAAACCTTTGAGTTGGATAGACATGGTATTGCCAGAGAACTATCAATTCCTTTTGACCAGAATGCATTTTATTCTGATTATGTTTCCAGTTATAGAGTTAAGCAAGGTGTTTTGCATAATCCAACGAATGATCGCAGGACAACCAAGGGGTCATTTCATATAACGGCAGGTGGTTTGCCTGTTCC
>SPJK01094835.1_pt1 | contig 18172 bp, 19 predicted proteins | sample 3741771 | NCBI WGS metagenome assembly SPJK01 (sample SAMN10925997, study PRJNA522277) | cold seep metagenome | isolation source: Elba SIP-enriched marine methane seep metagenome, extraction at timepoint T2 | place: Italy: coast of Elba, Mediterranean Sea
AATTCGGCTGCGTTTCTTTGGCGGGTTTGGCTACACCGCTGACATGCTGGGCGCGCCGGATATTCTCGAGACAGCCTACGCAACCGGTGTCCCTATGGGAGCAACGCTGAACGCCGATAGCGAGGCCGCGCCGTCATTCCTGATCTGGGCCATGCGCGACCCGCTTTCAGCGCCAATCGACCGGATCCAGATTGTCAAAGCGTGGACAGACAATGGCGAGACGTTGGAATCCGTTCTCGACATTGCCTGCAGCGATGACCGGGTCGTTGATCAAGCGACCGGCCGCTGCGCCAGAACCGAGGCAAATGTTGATCTTTCAGATTGCTCGATCTCGGCTGCGATCGGCGCCAACGAATTGCGCGCATTGTGGACAGACCCGGCTTATGCGCCTGAGCAAAACGCCTTCTATTATGCCCGCGTGATCGAGAACCCAACCTGCCGCTGGTCAACTTATGACAGCCTCCGCGTCGGTCAGGCGCCGCCGAGCGCGGTTTCGGCAACGATCCAGGAAATGGCCTGGTCCTCACCAATCTGGATCGACGCAAATTAGTCCGACGCCGAGATCACGGCTCAGAGAGCAGTGAATACGTATCAACCCATATATGCCCGGCTTGGCCAGTCCGTAGACTGAGCGTTCAACAGATGCCTACAAAAAGGGGAAGTCCGTATGGCGAAGGACACGGCTGCAAATGGCGCAGATAAATCCGCAGCGCCGCTGAACGCTGCCAACGCGCTGCCAAAGCCAAGTATCGGGCAACAGCGCCATGATCCCGACCGGATCCGGCAATTGTTCGAGAATGGTGAGTATCCCTACAAGACCAAGATGCAGCGCAAAGCCTATGAGCGCCACAAAGCCGAATTGCAGGTCGAGCTGCTCAAGGTCCAACATTGGGTCAAGGAAACGGGCGAGAAGATTGTCATCCTGTTCGAAGGTCGCGACGCAGCAGGGAAAGGCGGCACGATCAAGCGCTTTACGGAACATCTCAACCCGAGGGGCGCGCGCGTGGTGGCGCTGGAAAAACCCACAGGCACCGAGCGGGGCCAGTGGTATTTCCAACGCTATATCAGCCATTTGCCGACAGAGGGTGAGATGGTTCTGTTCGATCGGTCGTGGTACAATCGCGCCGGGGTTGAACGCGTCATGGGATTTTGCGACGCCAACGAATATCTCGAGTTTATGCGCCAGGTGCCAGAGCTCGAACGGATGTTGACCCGGTCCGGGATCAAGCTGTTCAAATATTGGTTCTCCGTCACCCAGGATGAGCAGGCGAAACGGTTTGAAGCGCGAAAGCATGATCCGCTCAAGCAGTGGAAGCTGTCGCCGATTGATCGGGCATCGCTGGATCGTTGGGAAGATTACACCGAAGCGAAAGAGGCGATGTTCTTCTACACAGACACCGCCGACGCGCCGTGGACGATTATCAAATCCTCTGACAAGAAACGCGCCCGCATCAACTGCATGCAGCATTTCCTGTCATCGCTGGATTATCCCGGCAAAGATACGCTCGTCGTCCGCCCACCTGATCCGCTGATCGTCGGCATCAGCCAGCATGTGATCGGCAACTCCAATCATATTATCGGAAAGTCGCTCAGCCCGGACGCTTAGCGGTAATCGCGGATGCGCGTGCTTTAGTGTTTGCGCCGCGCCTTGTCGGCGTATGGGTTCGCACCCTGCTTGACGATGAGCCTGATCGGCACGCCCGGCAGGGCGAACGCCTCGCGTAATCCATTGACCAGATAGCGCTTATACTGCTCCGGCATCTGGTCCCCGCGAGATGCAATCAGAACAAAGGTCGGTGGGCGGGCTTTGATTTGCGCCATATAGCGCGGCTTGATCCGCTTTCCCGACACGCTTGGCGGAGGATTGCGTTCAATCATGTATCGCAGCCACCGGTTCAGATCGCCGGTTTTGACCCGCGCGCACCAATCGTCATAGGCTTTGGCAACCGCAGGCATGAGCCGCTCGACGCGCTTGCCCGTCAGGCCGGACAGCGTCACCAAGGCGGCGCCTCGCGCTTGCGGCAAATGCTCTTTCAGGCGGCGCTCCAGTTCTTTCATCGCCATGCCATGGTTCTTGATCGTATCCCATTTCGAGATCACGAAGACGACCGCGCGCCCTTCGCGCAGCGCCAGGTCAGCGATTTGCAGATCCTGTTTTTCGAACGAGTCTTCCGGCTCCATGATCAGCGCGACCACGTCAGCATATTTCAGCGAGCGGACGGTCTCACCCGTCGACATTTTTTCAAGCCGTTCCTGGACCTTGGATTTTCGGCGCAATCCAGCTGTATCGACCAGTCGGACCTCGCGGCCTTCCCATTCCCAGCGCAAGGTCACGGAATCGCGGGTGATCCCGGCTTCCGGTCCGGTCAACATGCGCTCTTCGCCGACGAGCTGATTGATCAGCGTCGATTTGCCTGCATTTGGCCGGCCAACAATCGCCAGTCGAATGGGACGGTCCTTGGTTGCGGCTTTGGCTTCTTCGATGGCCTCACCTTCGGCGTCATCATCGATACCGGCTTTTTCAAACGCGGCGCTGAGTTTCGACTCGTTGAGGAACGGGTCGTCCATGTCGAGGCCTTCAAGCTGATCAAGAATGCCGTGATTGAATGTGTCCTGCTCCTCGGCCTCCTGCTCTTTCAGCGCTTCGAGAAACGCTTCTTCACCGAGCGCTTCGCGGATACCGGAATACAGATCGGACAGACCCTCACCATGCGCACCGGAAAGACCGACGGGTTCGCCCAGTCCAAGGTTCCAGGCTTCCAACAGGCCCTGATCGCCAGCATGTCCTTCGGCTTTGTTGGCAGCCAGGACAATCGGCATGTCGGCGCGCCGGAGAAGCTGCGCGAACCGCTCATCCATCGCCGTCACACCCACGCGGGCATCGATCAGGAACAGCGCAAGTTCGGCTTCCCGGATCGCGATCTCGGTTTGCTGGCGCATACGGGATTCGAGCGACTCGTCAGTGACGTCTTCGAAGCCAGCCGTATCGATCAGGATCAGCGGCAGGTCTGCGAGGCGGCCTTCGGCTTCCTTGCGGTCACGCGTCACGCCGGGCTGATCGTCCACCAGCGCCAACTGTTTCCCAGCGAGGCGATTAAATAGCGTGGACTTTCCGACATTCGGTCGTCCCACAATGGCGATTTTCAGCGGCATGGCGCGCCCCGGTTAAAGTGGTTATGCGCCTTGGGAAAGCCTAGCGGATGGCAATCAGGCGCGCATCATCGGTCAGGATCAGCAATTTGTCCTGAACAGCAATCGGCTCGATATAGACAGGATCGCCAAGTTTCAAGCGGTCTGTCTCATCACCGGTCTGCGGTTCGAACGAAATCAGCTCTCCCGTCGACGAGGCGACGAGGATACGGCCATTCGCCACAATCGGTCCGGCATAGGTTACGCGGCCCTTTTGTTTCTTCGTATTCTTGAACTTTTCCAGTTCGCGCACCCAAACCACCTGCCCTGTGCCCGCCTTGACGCAGGCGAGCTCAGCTTCGACCCCGACGATAAACAAATACTCGCCGGCAAGGGCGGGCGCCTGGGTTGTACCAATCGGCTGCTGCCAGACCCGGTTTCCGGTCCGTCCGTCAATCGCGGCAAGCACGCCTGACTGGCTCGCCGCAAAGACCAACCCTCCGCCGAGGATGGGTCTCGCGCCAATATCGTTGATCGAGGAAATGGGCGTAAACTGTCCGGCGCTGGCAAGCGCTTCGCTCCATAACCGGCGGCCATTCGATGCCAGATAAGCGATCACCTCACCAGAAGAATAAGGCGCGACAACAATGTCTTCCACTGCCGCCGGGCTGGGCGAGCCCAGGACCCGCGCCGATTCAGAGATGGCTTGATCGCTCCACAAGACATCACCAGTGGCCAAATCAAAAGCAATGACTTCATTATTGTTCGACGACACAAAGACGCGGCCGTCTTTGATTGTTGGCGACCCGGTCATCGGCGCTTCCGTCGCTGTCCGCCACAGTTCTGTACCGGTCGTCGCGTCCATGGCTGAAACGAAGCCGAATGCGCTGGCGATCACCAGCGTGTTCCCGTCCAGGCCAAGGCCCGATCCAATGCCCGTGCCGTCGCGGCGATTGCCGGATTCCAGCTTTTCGCTCCACTTTCGACGGCCATTGCTTGCATCGGTGGCGACAATTGTTTGTCGCGAATCAATTGTGTAGATCGTATCGGTCGACGCGACCGGCGGCGTTGTAAGCGCGGATTTACGATCTAATCCATTGCCGACATTTGCGCGCCAGGCGATGTCTAGCTCTGCTGCAACGGCGATGTTGCCGACGGCCTTACTGGCGCGACTACCCGCTTGCGGCCAACCGTCTGAAAGCGGGCGCGGCGCAGGCAGTGTGATGATTTCGCTGACCAGATCGGCGTCGGGTTGGAGGCGCTCATCGCCAAGCACCATTGTGATCCGGCCCTCTTTTTCCAGCGCTTCTTCGGCCGCCCGGTCGGCAGCACCGCGATTGAGGAGCGAACAGGACGTCAGTCCGATGCAGGCGACTGAGATCAAGCCGACCTTGAGTAATGTTTGGGCGCTCATTCAGGCGTCTCCTCAGTTTCGATCGGGCTTGTCGTGTTGTCAGGTGTCTCGGTCGGTTCAGCGACGTCGGTGTCCTCGACCAAGGATTCGTCCATCATTTCGGCCGCATCCTCCGCGGGCACGCTTACGTCTGCGCTAATCGGCGGCAATGTTTCGAGCGCCTGTTCGGCGCGACTCATCACACCCGGCGGGACGTTCTGGGCCAGACGAAGAAAATTAAACTCGCGGCGGGCAAATTCAATATCGCCTTCTTGCAGCGCCTTCGCCGCGATGAGCTCCGATGCCAGGGCGCCAAACGGCCCCTGATCTTCGGACAACGGCGCCAAAAGCCCAGATAGCTCGTCGCGGGTCAGATCATCAGCCTGGAGATACGCTGCTTTAATCAGCGCGAGTTTCTGCGATGGATCTTCTGCCTCACCAACAACACTCTGAAGAACGGTCGCAGCTGTCGTCGCATCACCATTTCCCGAGAGCCGCACGCCGGCGAGATAATGCGCAGCAACCGTCGACGGCGCGATGCCCTCATCAACCAGTGTCGTGAGCTGGCTCGCTGCGCTCTCATAATTGCGGGCATCAACTTCGGTCAGCGCCGCTTCAAGGCGCGCCGCATTCTGCTCTATCGTTTCTGCCGTACGAACTTTCAGATACTCATTCAGGGCCACGCCGCCGATCAGAAGCGCTGCCGCCAGATAGGCAAATATGCCATATCTTTTCCACAGGACGGTTAGACGGTCCTGACGTAAGCCCTCTTCGACTTCTTCAAAAATATCAGCCAAATAAACAGTCTCCAGACATGCATCTCGGATCGATCACGCGCACCCTAGCGGCGCCCGCTCACACCCGCAACGGACAAGGTTAGCTCTTCGCAGTTTTACGCAGTTTGTAGGTTTGGGCCTCGCCCGGAAACATCCTCGATTTGACTTCCGCAGCATATGTTTCGGCCGCGCCTTCGATCACGGTTTTCAAATCGGCGTTCTTTTTGACGAATTTCGGCACCCAATCTGTCATACCGAGCAAATCATTGGTGACCAGGATCTGGCCGTCACATTGCGCCGACGCGCCGATGCCGATGGTCGGACAGCTCACCGTCGAGGTAATCTTGTCGGCCAGGTCGGGCGCAACGCCTTCAACCACGATGGCAAACGCACCGGCTTCATCGGCTGCAACAGCCTCCTCGAGCGCGCGGTCCCATTCGTCTTCGGTTCGCCCTTTGGCGCGAAAGCCGCCATCGACATTAATCGCCTGCGGTCGCAGCCCAACATGTCCCATCACCGGGATTCCGCGCTCAACCATGTGCTGGATTTGCGTCGCCGCATATTTGCCACTCTCGATCTTCACCGCCTGACATCCGGTTTCCTGCATGATCCGTGCGGCGTTGAGGAAGGCCTGATCGGCATTGGTTTCATAAGACCCGAACGGCATATCGACGACGACAAAAGCCTGCTGCGCGCCGCGCATGACCGCCTGTCCGTGCAAGATCATCATGTCCATGGTGACACCGACCGTAGACGGCAATCCATGGACAACCATGCCGACACTGTCGCCGACGAGCAGAATATCGCAATGTGGATCGAGCAGGCCTGCCACCGTCGCATCGTAAGCGGTCAAGCATACCAGAGGGTCACCGCCTTTGGCCTTTGCAATGTCTTTAACAGTCTTACGCCGAATCTGGGTCTGAGCGGACATGGGATCTCTTTAATCTACTGACCAGCAGGCTTTATCAGACCAGTTCACCCGGACAAGATCTTCGATGCGATGAGCGGGATCAGACGACCCGAACGCCGAATAGGATCGGATGCAACCAGAATGCGATCGCGGCCCATGCGCCGACGCCGACGACCAATGACGCGCCGTCCATCGTCGGGTTTAGGACTGTATCCGAGCTCGGCCCGGTATCGCCGCGCCGTTTGACCATTATCCGATCGAAGACGACATAAGCCAGGAAACTGCCAAACAGGAGCACTGAGTTCATCTCACCATTTGCCAACAGGTGCCCGATCGCCCAGAGCTTTACCGCCACGAGCATCGGATGTTTCGTCACCTTCTTGATATGGCCTGCTGGCAGCTGCGAAGCGACCAGGAGAATCAAGGCGGGAATCATCAAAAGCAGATTGAGGTGCTGAGTCCAAATCGGCGGCGTGTACAGGATGGCCCCTCCGCGGCTGGCGCCAAAGCCGTAAATCATCAATCCGAAACCGATCAGCGAAATCAAGGTATAGCCGCCCATGAAAGGCGCATACCCAATCCGCTTCTTGAGATCATATTCCGGCTCCCGCGACCGCAGTGCCGAGTACACATGCACTTCAAAGAAAATTGCCAGTCCCAGCAAAAATAGCGTCATGACGCGCCCTCCTGAACGTCCCTACAAAACTTATTTTTTCAATTTTGACAAAGACTTCTCTGTCGGAATGGCAAAAAGTTGCTCAAGTTTCACAAATGTAACCTTGCCTTTTTTCGATAACTCATTATTGATAATCAATAACTTGTTTAGGAGGAACGATATGAAACATCTCACTCGAAATTGCGTTGCACTGACATTCGTGGCGGCTTCCGCAACACTCGGCGCCAGCGCCGCTGATGCGGAGGGTGGTTGGGCCCTCGGCGAAAAAGACGGAAACTCTTATCTACATACCGTGACGGATGCCGGGCCGAGCGTCATGCTCAGTTGCTCCGACTCAGTCGGTATCCGCGCGACTGTGTCTCTCAATGGCGATTCGATTCAAGAGCTCGAAACGGCCTCGAAAGGCAAAGCGCGCGCACGTCGTGTCGCGCTGGAACCCGAAACAACGGATCCGCGCAGCGGCGCCTGGGGATATATTCGCACGCAGGGTAAACTGATTTCCACGAAGAGCTGGCAAGGCAAACGGATCTATAACGCTGCAATCACCGGAAGTCCGGTCTCCATGGACGTATTCAAAGTCGGTGAAATGAGCTTTGGCCTGCCCGGTGTAGACGATCAATTCAAGTCTTTCGCCACGAGCTGCGATGCCACGAGCTGATCGCGAGACAACAAGTCCAAATAAATTACCCGGCTTTTTCGGAAGCCGGGAATTTTTTTATTCGGCAGCGGCGGGAATGATGGTGACGCTCTCGCCGCACCCGCATGCGTCAGTCTGGTTCGGGTTGGTGAAGGTGAACTTCTCGTGCAATAGCGTTGTTTCGTAATCGATAACCGACCCGAGCAGGAACAAGACCGCCTTCGCGTCGACGACGATCTTTACGTCTTTATCTTCGACAAGTTCGTCGAGCGGCTCAGGCGCTTCGACATAGTCCATGACATATTCCATGCCCGCGCAGCCGCCATTGGTGACGCCAACACGGAGATAGCCTGCGCCTTTTTCAGCCATGATCTCCGCGACGCGCGCAGCTGCGGCGTCGGTTAAGGTGACTAGTTTGGGTCGCGGTCGTCTGGCCATGGCTTTAAGATAAGTACGAAACGTTTGAGGTTCAATTAAAGCATGTTGAGCGCAAGACGCGCTTCGTCAGACATGCGCGACGGATCCCAGGGCGGATCGAAGGTCAAACGCACTTCCACGTCCGTGATTCCCTCAACCGTACGCGCCGCGTTTTCGATCCAGCCGGGCATGTCGCCCGCCACCGGACAGCCTGGCGCGGTCAAAGTCATGTCGATGTCGACCTTGCGATCATCATCAATGTCAACTTTGTAAATCAGCCCGAGCTCGTAGATATCCACTGGAATTTCAGGGTCATACACGCTTTTGAAGGCCGCGATGAGGTCATCCGTGATGCGGTTCAACTCCGCTTGCGGGATCGCTGAACTCGACTCTTCCACCGGCTCCGGAGAAGAGACGTCAATCACGTCGCGAGGGGTCATATCATCTGCCATACTGAGCCCTATATAAGCATCCCGCGCGCTTTGTGTAGCGCCTCAATGAAAGCGTCGACTTCTTCGACCGTATTGTAGATGCCGAAACTGGCGCGCGCGGTCGCCGACACGCCGAGATGCGCCATGAGCGGTTGTGCACAATGGTGACCGGCCCGCACGGCGACGCCATAACGATCGAGGATTTGCGCGACATCATGGGGATGGGCGCCATCAATTGAGAATGACAAGACCGGTCCCTTTCCAGCGGCCGTACCATGGACCGTCAGTCCATTTACGCCACGCACAGCCTCATAGGCGCGATCGTATAGCGCATGTTCGTGAGCCAGAACCTCACCCTTGTCGTACGCGCCAAGCCAATTCAGCGCCGCGCCAAAGCCTATCGCTTGCAAAATGGGCGGCGTGCCTGCCTCAAACTTATGGGGCGCTTCATTGTAGGTCACGCGGTCGCGCTCGACGATTTCGATCATCTCACCACCGCCCTGGAACGGACGGAGCCGGGCCAGCGATGCGGCTTTGCCGTACAGCGCGCCAATGCCCGTCGGGCCATAAATCTTGTGTCCGGTCAGCACATAATAGTCGCACCCCAGGGCCTGCACATCGACGTCGAGGTGGACGCCGGCCTGACAGCCATCGAACAGGACTACTGCACCAGCGGCATGCGCCAGGCGAACGATCTCCGCCGCATCGGTCACGGTGCCGAGCACGTTCGACATGTGCGTCACTGCGACGATCTTTGTTTTTGGCGACAACGCCGCTTCGAGAGCGGCCATGTCCAGAGCGCCCGTCTCGTCGACCTCAACCCATTTCAACACGGCGCCATAACGCTCGCGCAGGAAGTGCCAGGCAACGATGTTTGAGTGATGCTCCATCACCGATAGAACGATTTCATCACCCGGTTCGATCTCACCTGCCAGGCCGTACGCGACGAGATTGATCGCCTCTGTCCCGCCTTTGGTGAAGATGATCTCGTTGACGGACCCGGCATTGATGAAGGCACGGATGTTTTCGCGCGCCGCCTCGTAGGCTTCGGTGGTTTCGTTAGCCAGCGTGTGAATACCGCGATGAACATTCGCATAGGCGGTCCGGCCTTGATCTGACATCGCGTCGAGAACGGCGTTTGGTTTTTGGGCACTCGCCGCATTATCGAAATAGACCAGCGGCTTGCCATTCACTTCACGTGACAGGATCGGAAACTCATTGCGGATCGCATCGATATCAAATGCGCGGCTCATCGCACCGTCTCCGCCAGGAAACTGCGCGCCGCGTCCAGCATCGCGTCCTGCACACCGGCGCTCGCCTCTTCGAGAGATTCTGCAATGAAGGCTTCGGTCAGCAACGCGCGGGCTTGCGCATCCGGGATGCCCCGCTGGCGCATATAAAAGAGCTGGTTCTGATCGAGCGCACCGGATGTATTCCCATGCGCGCATTCAACGTCATCGGCATAGATTTCAAGCTCGGGCTTGGCGAACACTTCAGCGCCGTTTTCCAGCAACAAGGCTTGGTGCTGCATGTCAGCGTCCGTGTGCTGGCCGATTGTACGCGGGACGTGGAACTTGCCCTGAAAAACCCCGGTGCCACCATCTAGAACCGCGCCTTTGGTGACTTGCCGGGTGACGGAGGACGGCGCACCGTGTCGGACATGGCTGGTAAAGTCGGCGTGGAACCCTTTAGCGCAAAGATAAGCGCCATTCAGGGTCGCAAGGCTGCCGCTTTCCTGATGCGTCAGCCGCGTTTCGAGGCGCGCGACCTTGGCCCCGAAAGCCAGCGCTGTTTGCGTGTATTCGGATTTCTCGCCGAGATTGACGATCGCCGTAATCGCCTGGGCTTCGTCGGCGCTGCCGCGTTGCAGGACGGTGCGCCGGACCGCGCCCGCCTCTTGCATTCCGATCTCGATCAGAAAGGACGAAAACCCGGCGCCGCCCGTATGACTTTCAATCAGATCCAGGCTCGCGCCCGGGCGCACGACCACAGAGACGCGGGCAAAATTGGTTTCGTCGCGATCACCTTTGGTGACGATGTGTAGCGGCGCGCTCGCCTGCCCCGTCACTTCGACGATCAGTGTATCAAGGCCGCCTACGCGTCCGGACAGCGCCGCGGTCATCGCCGCAAGCGGAACTTCCTCAGCATCACCAAGCGCCTGCGCATCCTGACGCTCGTGCAACCGAATGCCATCTGGCAAGGCTGTCGGCAGCGACACGGCGCCAGCGGAGAATTCGATAGTGGCTGCGTCGGTGGCAGGAAGCGGTTCGCACTGCGCGCCCTGTTCAGAGGCTTCGACGGATTTCAGAACCGCTTTGAAGTCAGTCCACTTCCACGCCTCCATCCGGCGGTGCGGCAGGCCAGATTGCGCGAACGCTTCAAAGGCCCTCTCGCGCTGGCCGCTTTCCGGCAGCATGGCATAGCGCGCGATCAGTTCCAGCTCTGCCGGTCCAGGATTGCTAAACTTCCCCTTCAGATCAGAGACGGACAGCGCCACTATGCAGCCTCTCCGAGGACGCCATCATAGCCTTCTTCTTCAAGCCGAAGCGCCAGTTCAGGACCGCCAGTCTTGATGATCTTGCCGTTCGCGAGCACGTGCACCTTGTCTGGTTTGATATGGTCAAGCAGGCGCTGATAGTGCGTGATCACGAGCATCCCGCGGTCTGGGCTGCGCAAGGCGTTGACGCCGTCGGCAACGGTTCGCAGGGCATCAATGTCGAGACCTGAATCGGTTTCATCGAGGATCGCAAAACGCGGCTCAAGCATCATCATCTGGAAGATTTCCAGGCGCTTCTTTTCGCCGCCGGAAAAGCCAACATTCAGGGGCCGCTTCAACATCTCAGACGTCAGGTTGAGCTGTGCGCCCAGCTCGCGGGATTTCTTGATGAAGTCGGGCGCAGAGATTTCCGCTTCACCGCGTGTAGATCGCTGCGCATTCATCGCCGTGCGAACAAAAGTCATGACCGGTACGCCGGGGATCTCGACCGGGTACTGGAATGACAGGAACAGGCCCTTTGCGGCGCGGTCTTCCGGATCCATGTCCAGCAGGTCATCCCCGTCAAGCGTCGCCGTCCCACCGGTGACCTCATAGCCGTCCCGACCGGTCAACACATATGACAGTGTCGACTTACCGGCGCCGTTTGGCCCCATAATCGCGTGAACCTCGCCTGCCGGCACCTCCAGAGACAAACCATTGATGATGGTTTTCGCCTCATCTTCGTCGCCTACAGTGGCGGAGAGTTGATCCAGTTTTAACATGGGGCGCATGTAGAGCTGAACGCGCCAATTTCAAAGAGCAAAACGTCGCGTAGCTGGTAAAATCAGCCCGGCCAGTCACGCCGATCCATGCCGAGCAGGTCCTGCCCTCGCATTGCTTTGTCGAGATCGACCGCTTCGGATAGCAGTTGCGCGACGTAATGGACGCTCTCTTCTTCGCCAAACAGAACCCGCTTCAGAGCGGTGTTGATCGGTGTCGCCGCGCCCTGCGGACCGACAAGAACGAACGTATCGAGCCCCGCTTCACGCCCATAATGCTCGGCAAATGCCGGATTGGCTGCCAGGAAGGTGTCAAAGCGCTGCCAGTTCCAGTCGAGTTCAGAACTCGTCCGGATGACCTGACCAAGATACAGCCCGGCAAACGTCACAGAATTGTCCCCGCGCCCATCAAGCACGAGGATCTCGCCCGCCTTGCCTGTGTCGCCTTGCAGTTCATTGATCGTATGGATGTCGAGCAACCAGCGATCAATCTCACGCAAGCTTTCCAATGAATAATCGAGTTTCGCCCGATCCAGGCGGTTTGGCAGGAGAATGAGGGCGTCGCCCTGCTCGCTCATGAATTGACCGAGCGCATCTTCAATATCTGCAACCTGAACGTCAGATGCAGGCGCTATGCTCACCGAAACAGGCGATGACTCCTGGGTAGCCGGACCCGCCAGATTGACACAACCAGCAAGTGCGATCGCAGAAATTCCCAGCAAAAATCGGGACATGTTCGTAAATTTTCGCCTCTGACACGAATCCATGACCGCAACGGAGCAAATGCTGTGCCGACCCGCCAATCCGTGCCCCTCCTTGAAATCTGCGCTCCTCGCTCTTATTGTTTATCAATAAGAAAGAAGGAGAATTTTCATGTGGTTGTTTCTGTTATGGTGGTGTGTGGACGATCACCTGGCAAGCGCGATGAACGCCCCCGGCCTTGGCGAGCTGCCTATCTGGGTGCCGCTGATCCTGTCAGCCGCGTTCTCTTTTACGTTCAGTGAGTCGGTGAAACGGCGTTAACCGACGCTCCCTTCCAAACTGACCTTGAGCAGGCTCTGCGCTTCAACCGCGAACTCCATTGGCAGTTCCTGAAGCACTTCCCGGACGAAGCCATTGACCAGCAGGGCCACGGCTTCTTCCTCGCCGATGCCGCGCTGGCGGACATAGAACAGTTGATCGTCTGACAGTTTGGTCGTCGTCGCTTCATGCTCCAGCTGCGCATCGGCGCGGCGGTTTTCGACATAAGGCACCGTGTGCGCCCCGCAACGATCGCCAATCAATAGGCTGTCGCACTGCGTGAAATTACGCGCCTGGTCGGCTTTCTTGTGCACCGAAACCAGGCCGCGATAGGTATTGTCCGACTTGCCGGCACTGATGCCCTTGGAAATGATCCGCGAGCGCGTGCGTTTGCCGAGATGGATCATCTTGGTGCCGGTATCGGCCATCTGCCGGCCATTGGTCACCGCGATCGAGTAGAACTCGCCGACACTGTCATCACCGCGCAGGATGCAGCTTGGATATTTCCAGGTCACCGCTGAGCCGGTCTCGACCTGGGTCCAGCTGATCTTCGAACGCGCGCCGCGGCAATCGCCGCGCTTGGTGACGAAATTGTAGATCCCGCCTTTGCCATTCTCATCGCCCGGCCACCAGTTCTGCACGGTCGAGTATTTGATCTCTGCGTCTTCCAGCGCAACCAGCTCAACCACCGCCGCGTGCAGCTGGTTCTCGTCGCGCATCGGTGCCGTGCAGCCTTCGAGATAGGAGACGTAAGAGCCTTTATCGGCGACGATCAATGTGCGCTCGAACTGGCCAGTATTCTCCGCATTCATGCGGAAATAGGTGCTGAGTTCCATCGGACAGCGCACGCCGGGCGGCACATAGACGAAGGTCCCGTCTGAGAAGACGGCACTGTTGAGCGTCGCGAAATAATTGTCCGATTGCGGCACCACGGTACCGAGATATTTCTTCACCAGCTCCGGATGCTCATGCACGGCTTCGGAGATCGACATGAAGATTACGCCGGCTTTCTTGAGCTCCTCGCGGAACGTGGTCGCGACAGAGACAGAGTCGAAAACCGCATCAACCGCGACTTTCGGCCGATCGTTCTCGGTTCTCGCTTCGATTGCGGTTGCGGCCGCGCCTTCGACGCCGAGCAAAACCTCCGCTTCGCGCAATGGGATCCCGAGCTTTTCATAAGTCTCGAGGATTTCTTTCGGCACGTCGTCAATCGACTCGTATTTCGCACCGGCTTTCGGAGCCGCGTAATAATAGATGTCCTGATAGTCGATCGGCTCATAACGGACCATGGCCCAGTCCGGCTCTTCCATTGTCAGCCAGCGCTCATAGGCCTTCATCCGCCATTCGAGCAGCCATTCCGGCTCGCCCTTCTTGTCGGAGATAAATTTGACAATGTCCGGGCTCAGCCCCTTCGGCGCATATTCGGTCTCGATCTCAGTTGCGAAACCGGCTGAATAATTCTCAGATTCCAAGGCTTTCGCGGCCGCGACTGTGCCCTCGTCAATGCTGTCTTTGACTTTGACTTCAACGCAATCGTCGTCGTGATCTTCAATACCGCCGCAGCAATCCATGCCGTGCTCCTATACGCTTGTCCGCAATATGGAGCATTTGGATCGGATTTTCACCCCTAAGCGGCAGGATCATGCTCAAAAAATCAGTCTTTGAGCGCCGCCGCATGGTGCGCCACGTGATCTTCAATGAAACTGGCGATGAAATAATAGGAATGATCATAGCCCGGCTGCATCCGGTGGGTGACGCGTTGGCCATGATTGGCAGCCTCCAGCAAGAACATTGCAGGGTCCAGTTGCTCGTCCAGAAACGAGTCCGCATCGCCCTGATCGATCAGGATGTTCGCAGCTGACGGCATCTCTTTGACCAGTTCGGTCGCATCATAGGTTTCCCAAGCCACCGAGAGCGGGCCGAGATAGGCTTCCAGCGCTTTCTGTCCCCAAGGGACGCGCGCTGGCGACACGATCGGTGAGAAGGCTGAACACGATCTGTAGACCGATGGGTTCTTCAGATGCAGGGTCAGCGCTCCGTGCCCGCCCATGGAATGACCGGTAATCCCCTGCCGCGTCAGATCGGCGGGGAAATGCTCCGCGATCAGTTTCGGCAACTCATCGGTGAGATACTGATCCATCTTATAGTGTTCATGCCACGGTTTCTGCGTCGCGGTGAGATAGAAGCCAGCGCCCTGCCCGAGATCATAGCCGTCATAATCCGGCACCGCATCACCGCGCGGGCTGGTGTCCGGGGCGATGACCATCAGGCCATGCTGAGCGGCATATTTCTGAATGCCGGATTTCTCCATCGCATTCGCCCAGGTGCAGGTCAGACCAGACAGATACCAAAGCACGGGCACCGGACCGTCTTTCGCTTGTGGAGGCGTATAGACCGCAAACCGCATCGGGCAATTGGTCAGCGCGCTGTCATGGTCATGAACCGACAACACACCGCCAAAGGAGGCCCATTCAGAAACACGTGTCAGGGTCATGCTAGCCGCGATGCAAGGCGCAGAGTTTGTTGCCGTCCGGATCACGTAAATAAGCGAGATACATGCGGCCCGACGGTTGATCACGCCAGCCGGGAGGGTCTTCGATGGTTTTTCCGTCTGCGGTGAGGCCAGCAGCATGCCAGGCATCGGCTTGCTCAGGTCCGTCCATGGCGAGCCCGATGGTCGCGCCATTCGCATGCGTCGCGGCTTCGCCATCAATCGGCGCGGAGATCATGAACACGCCGCCATTGTGAAGATAGATCAATCGCCCTTTGGGGTCTGTGATCCCAGGCTTTGCGCCAAGCGCGCCAAATGTAGCGTCATAAAACGCCTTCGATTTTTCAAGGTCGTTCGACCCGACCATCATGTGTGAGTACATTCAATTTCTCCAATAGGTTTCATTCGTCCGCGCCATGGGCGTCTTCGCACCAGGGGATGAGATGATCCTGCACGGTTGTCGCATTTTTCCGCAGCTGCGCTTCGACGTCTTCACTCGTTCCGTCTGTCAGCATGTTATACATATTCTCAACGTGATAGGCGTGATTGCATCCATCAACTGACAGCCGGTTCTCATGCAGCTGCATGTCCAGCGCCAGAACGACATAGGCCGCTGAGCCGGAATAGATGGCCAGCACATTCACGTCCATCGGCGTATGATCAGGATAGGCCGAGAACAGCCCGGCAATATCATTCATCGACGTCTTGCAGGTCTCGATCGCCGGCGAAATTGCCTCACCGCTAGCGCCTTCAGCGACGGTTGAACACGCCGCAAAGTAGGACTTGGCGAGTTCCGCTTTTTCCAGGTCGTAAGTCTGCGCTTCCCCGCTCAAAGCACTTGTTCCAACCATGAGCGCGGCCAGAGACAGCGCGCCTTTGTTCAATTGCGCATATCCCACTTAGAATACCACCACGCTGCGAATGCTCTTGCCTTCATGCATCAGGTCGAAGGCCTTGTTGATGTCCTCAAGTCCCATGACATGCGTGATCATCGGATCGATCTGGATTTTCTTGTTCATGTACCAGTCGACAATCTTCGGCACATCGGTGCGCCCCTTCGCGCCGCCAAACGCGGTGCCTTTCCAGGTCCGGCCGGTGACCAGTTGGAACGGGCGGGTCGAGATTTCCTTACCCGCCTCGGCCACACCGATAATGACGCTGGTACCCCAGCCGCGATGGCAACATTCGAGTGCGTCGCGCATGACGTCGGTATTGCCGGTGCAGTCAAAGCTGTAATCGGCGCCGCCATCGGTGAGCTCAACCAGATGATCAACCAGCGCGCCTTTGACTTTGCGTGGATTGACGAAATGCGTCATCCCGAACTTCTTGCCCCACTCTTCCTTGTCAGCATTGAGATCGACGCCGACAATCTTGTCTGCGCCAACCATTTTGGCGCCCTGGATGACGTTCAGGCCAATGCCGCCCAGGCCGAACACGACGACATTATCGCCCGCCTGCACATTCGCCGTATTGGTCACCGCACCAACCCCGGTGGTCACGCCGCAGCCGACATAGCAGGCTTTGTCGAACGGGGCGTCTTCGCGAACCTTGGCGACCGCAATCTCTGGCAAGACGGTAAAGTTGGAGAAGGTCGAGCAGCCCATGTAATGGTAGATCGTCTCGCCCTTATAAGAGAAGCGCGAGGTGCCGTCGGGCATCAGGCCCTTGCCCTGCGTCGCGCGGATCGAGGTGCAGAGATTGGTCTTGCCGGACAGGCAGGCTTTGCACTGGCGGCATTCGGGAATGTAGAGCGGGATGACATGGTCGCCGGGCCGCACACTGGTCACGCCGGCGCCGACCTCGCGGACGATGCCCGCCCCTTCATGCCCGAGAATGCTCGGAAACACGCCTTCGCTGTCGAACCCATCCAGCGTGTAGGCATCGGTGTGGCAGATCCCGGTGGCCATGATCTCGACCAGGACCTCGCCCGCTTTCGGGCCTTCCAGGTCCAGTTCAACGATTTCCAGCGGTTTTTTGGCCTCGAAAGCCACTGCAGCACGTGTTTTCATCTTGTCCTCACTGTCCGACTTTTCTCTGTTAAAGCGCGGTTGGCCCCGGCAGCTCAACTCTTTTCTTTTGGCCTGAGACAAATGGGTGCGTTCAGCCGAAACAGAGCTCAGAGCGGGACCGATGCGCCGACCGCGCGCTTCGCCGCAGCCAGCCAGGCCTCCGCCACAGCGTCAAAGTCGCCGGGCTGGGTGCTCCAGCCGAAACTCACACGGATCGCGCTCGCAGACAGATCATCATCCACGCCCATGGCGGACAAAACGAGAGACCGCTTTACTTTTCCGCTGGAACAGGCCGATCCCGACGAGACTGCCACACCGGCAAGATCCATCGCCATGACTTGAGTTTCGGCGCGAAATCCCGGGATTGCGAAATTCGAGGTTTGTGGCAGGCGCTCGACGTTTGCTCCGAACACGGTGACGCCCGCTTCAGCAACGAGTTTTGCTTCCAATGCATCGCGCTGCTCAGACAGCGCCTGCAGTTTGGGCATGTCCCGAATCGCCGCTTCGGTAGCGGCGCCAAAACCGACAATGCCGCTCAGGTTTTCGGTGCCTGAACGCAGCGAGCGCTCCTGCCCGCCGCCGAACAGGACCGGCTTTAGCGGCGCGCCGGAGCGCACCCAGAGCGCCCCAACACCTTGTGGGCCGCCAACCTTGTGCGCTGACAGCGCGAGATAATCGACGCCGAGCAGATTGACATTTACCATGACCTTGCCGAGGCCCTGAACCGCATCGCAATGGGTCAGGCCGCCCGCCTGGCGCACCAGCGCGGCCGCATCCGCCACAGGCTGGATCACCCCGGTCTCATTGTTCGCCATCATCGGCGCGAGCAGCGGCGTCCCGTCCCGGTCGTGATCCCAACGCGCCAGACGCTCGCGCAGCCAGTCGAGGTCGAGCACGCCATCCGTCGTGACATAGGCCGTCTCCACGGGAACACCGGCATATCCAGCATTTTTGATTACGGCCTCATGTTCGATCGCCGAGACGAGCAGCGTGCACTTGCCCTCGAGCTGGGCGACCACGCCGTTCAG
>SPJK01077691.1_pt1 | contig 18148 bp, 15 predicted proteins | sample 3741771 | NCBI WGS metagenome assembly SPJK01 (sample SAMN10925997, study PRJNA522277) | cold seep metagenome | isolation source: Elba SIP-enriched marine methane seep metagenome, extraction at timepoint T2 | place: Italy: coast of Elba, Mediterranean Sea
GTCTGGATTGCGCTCGGCATGGGCATCAATGTGCAACACGCGCCCGCGGTCACCGAGCAGGCGTCGACCTCGCTCGTCGAACAAGGCGCGCCGGCGGCTGTCGCGCCGGAACATGTGCTCGACGATTTACGCACGAGCCTTGATCAGCGCGTCACGCAGGCCCGGAATAATTTCGAGCAATTGCTTGAAGACTGGTTGCGCCATGCCGAAGGGCTGGGGCAGATGATCGAGGCTGGCCCCCACGATCGCCGCGTTCAGGGCGTGTTTGAAGGGCTGGCGCCAGATGGCGGGCTGAACTTACGTTTGCCCGATGGCTCGAGACAGACCATAAGGGCCGGTGACGTAGATTTGGTGAGGCAAGTAGACTGATGCTTTTGGTCATTGATGTCGGAAACACGAACACGGTTTTCGCGCTCCATGATGGCGAAACCTGGCGCGCCAGCTGGCGCAGCTCGACGGATGCAACGCGCACCGCCGACGATCATGCTGTCTGGCTTGGCACCTTGATGCGTCTGGACGGAATGGATCTGAACCAGATCAAAGGCTGCATCATCTCGACCGTGGTGCCGCAGGCAAAGTTCAATTTCCGCAACCTGTCACGACGATACATTGATGCCGAGCCGATGTTTGTCGGTGACCCGGAAGTCAAGCTGGGTGTGCCGATCCGCATTCGCCGGCCAGAACAGGTCGGAGCGGACCGCCTGGTCGCCGCCATAGGGGCGCATCAGCTTTACCAGGGCGCCAAGATCGTCATCGATAGTGGCACGGCAACGACCTTCGACATTGTCGGTCCTGATGGCGGGTTCGAAGGCGGTATCATTTCCCCGGGCATCAACCTGTCCATGCGGGCCCTGCATGATGCGGCCGCGCAACTGCCACGGATCGCCATTCAGAAACCACCGCAAGTGATCGGTCAGGATACGGTTTCGGCCATGCAGTCGGGTGTGTTCTGGGGTTATGTCGATTTGATTGATGGCCTGATACGCCGGGTAAAACACGAGTATGGCGCGCCATTGAAAGTTATCGCGACGGGCGGCGTCGCGTCCTTGTTCGAAGGGGCGAGCGAGACAATCGATCATTTTGATCAGAGTTTGATGGAGGTCGGCCTGTTGGAGGTCTATCGCCGGAACAAGAAAGACTAAACGGGGCTCATGAGCAAAACCAAAGACGCTGAACTCGTCTTCCTGCCTTTGGGCGGATGCGGCGAGATCGGCATGAACCTGAACGCATATGGCTATGGACCGGCGCATAATCGGCGCTGGATCCTGATCGATGTCGGCGTCACATTCGGCGGCGAGGATACGCCGGGCATTGACCTGATAACGCCTGATCCGACCTTCCTGGAAGATCAAGGCGATCAGATTGACGCGATTTTCCTGACCCACGCGCATGAGGATCATATCGGGGCGATCGGCCTGATCCTGCCGCGTCTGCAGACCAAGGCGCCGATCTACGCGACGCCGTTCACAGCGCACCTGGCTCAGGCCAAGCTGATCGAACGCGGGCTGAAACATACCAGTATCAATGTGATCCCGCTCGGCGCAGAGGTCGAAGCGGGGCCGTTCAAGGTCCGCTACATCACGTTGACGCATTCCATTCCGGAGCCGAATGCGCTGGCTCTGGATACGCCGCTCGGGACCATTCTCCACACAGGCGACTGGAAGATTGATCCCGATCCGCAGCTTGGCAGTGCGACCGATATCGACGCGCTGACACAGCTAGGCGAAGACGGCGTCCTCGCCATGGTCTGCGACAGCACCAATGTGTTCGTCGAGGGCGAAAGTGGATCAGAAGGCGTTGTTCGCGACAATCTGATTGAATTGATCGGCTCTCTGACGGGCCGCGTCGCTGTCACCACGTTTGCCTCAAATGTCGCGCGCGTCGCCAGCGTAATCGAAGCAGCGCGCCAGGCCGGGCGAAGTGTCTGCCTGGTCGGTCGCAGCATGCACAAGATTACCGATGCGGCGGTGGCGACGGGTGTGATCAAGGACATGCCTGACCTGATCAGCGAAGACCAGGCTGGCAGCTTGCCGGATGACAACCTCCTGTTCCTGTGCACCGGATCGCAGGGCGAAGCACGCGCTGCACTCGGACGAATAGCGCGCGATGATCATCGGCATATCAGTCTCGGTGAAGGCGATACGGTCATCTTCTCCAGCCGGGTCATTCCCGGCAATGAAAAGGGCATATTCGACATGCAGAATGCCCTCGCTGAGAAGGGCGTCCGGATCATCTCCGACAAGATGACCGAGGGACCTATTCACGTGTCTGGACACCCCGCACGAGACGAGTTGCGCCGGATGTACCAGTGGGTGCGCCCGAAGATTGCCGTTCCCGTTCATGGTGAGCGGCGCCACATTGTCGAACACGCGGCCTATGCCAAGAGCCTGCAGGTCAGCGATGCCGTGACCCCTCGAAATGGCGATCTCATTCGCCTTGCGCCGGGCGATGCCAGGATCATCGACACGGTGCCGAATGGCCGCTTGTATCTGGATGGCAATCGGCTTGTACCGGCAGAAAGCGAAGGCATTCGCGAGCGCCGCGCTCTCGCTAATTGGGGCTATGTCAGTGTCGCGGTTGCGATTGATGAGAATGGCGATCTGGTCGATGGCCCATTGCTGACGGCGCGCGGCCTGTCCGAAATGGACGGTAGTACCGCCGATGAGAGCCTGATCGATGTCGATGAAGCGGTCGAAGAAGCGATGAACAAGATGAAACGCCGTAAACGCCAGGATGATGAAGAGGTCGAGCGTACGCTCGCGCGTGCCGTCAAAAAATCCTGCGAGCGGACGTTCGGTCGCAAGCCGCTGGTCGATGTCAGTGTGCTAAGGGTCTGAGCGAAGGAGAATTACGATGTCTGAATTCAAAATCGGTCCGCTCAATCATGTCGGCGTTGCCGTGCCCGATATCGAGGAAGCGATGGAGACCTATCGTACGCTGTATGGCGCAACTGACATCACCGAACCGTTCGACATGCCGGCACAAGGTGTGAAGGTCTGTTTTGTGAACCTGCCAAACAGCCAGATCGAATTGATTGAGCCGCTTAATGAGCAGAGCCCGATCCACAATTTCATCGCCAAGAATCCAAAAGGCGGCCAGCATCATGTCTGTTTCGAAGTGGATGATATCGATGAGGCGGTGCGCGTCATGAATGACCGCGGCGCCACCGTGCTCGGCGAGCCGCGCATTGGCGCGCATGGAACGATGATCATCTTCATCCATCCCAAGAACTCAAACGGTGTTTTGGTTGAGTTGATGGAAAGCCCGAAGGACGGGGCGCACTAGATGGATCCGGTTGGCGCCCTCGTTATCTTTGTCATCTCATGGTGGCTGAGTTTCTTCTGCGTCTTGCCAATCGGCGTACAAGGACAGTTCGAAGATGATGGTGAGGTGATCGAGGGGACCGAAGAAGGCGCGCCCAAAGAGCCGATGATCAAGAAGAAAGCGATCTGGGCGACGATCGGGGCCGTGGTCCTGACCGCGCTCGCCCATTTCATTGTCGTGCCCTGGCTAGCCGCCGGCTGACAGGCGCTCGATCAGTTTGTCGAAGATGACGACACCCTGTTCGAGCTGGGCCGGGTCGATGAACTCATTCGGCTTGTGTGCCTGATCAATCGAGCCCGGGCCGCAAATGACAGATGGCAGACCCGCCTCATGGAACTGACCCGCTTCGGTGGCATAGGCGACCGCACGCAGCGCATTGTCGCCGGTGAGGGCGCGGACGAGGCGCTCGGCTGAATTGTCCGGATCGGGTGCCAGCGGCGGCACATTGGAGATTCTGTGGACCGCGACGCCACTCTCTGGAAAGCGCAGTTTCAAATCCTCATTCGCGGCGTCAACGGCGGCAAAGAACGGCGCCAGAATCACGTCTGGGTCGAAGCCGGGCGGACAGCGTAGATCAAACCCGAAATGGCAATGTCGCGCCAGGATATTGTGCGCTGTTCCACCCCGGATTTCACCAATCGTGAGCGTCGGGTAAGGCGGGTTGAAAGGGGAGTCAGGCGAGCCTTGTTCGGCGAGCTCCTTCTCGATCCGTCGCAACACGCTCATCAGGTCGACGGCGATGCCATTCGCGGAAACGCCGAGATATGGCGAACTAGAATGCGCCTCATGCCCGTAGACGTCGACCTCGGTCACCATGATCCCTTTGTGCCCTGACACGACTTGCCAGAGCGACGGCTCACCGACCCATACGGCATCCGGCCGCGCCCCATGCGCCACAATCTGCCCGATCATGTCGGGTGCGCCCTGGCACCCGACTTCCTCATCGTAGGAAAAGGCAAAATGGATCGGCTTGGACAGGTTCAGGTTCGCAAATGCCGGCGCGTAGGCCAGGCACAGAGCGACGAATCCTTTCATATCGCAGGTGCCGCGACCATAGAGCAGACCATCTCGCTCAGTCAGCGCGAACGGGTCTGTGTGCCAATCCTGACCATCGACGGGGACAACATCCGTATGACCTGACAAGACAATGCCGCCTGGTGCGTCCGGACCGATCCGGACCCAGAGATTGGCTTTCGTGCCTTCCTTGTTCGGAATACGTCGACACACCGCGCCAAGCGGCTCCAGGCGGTGTTCGATCCACTCGATCAAAGCGAGATTAGACAGGCGCGACGTGGTGTCGAACGCAATCAGTTGCGCGAGCAGGTCGCGGACAATCGGATAGGTGCTCATGGCCGCGATCTATCGCTCAGCGATCGCGTGGGCGCAACGGCTTAACTGGTGACGCGATCAGTCGACCCAGATTGGTGACGACCAGGCCCGCTCCTGCAGAGTCGTTGGCAGGTTCGGATTTGGCGGCGTCCCCGCGCGAACCGCGTCCCATGTACTCCAGCGACAGGTCGGATTTTCGAGAACGCGCACATAATAGGCGCTGACCTGGTCTGGGTCGTAGGACGGGTCCTGCCACACAGCCTTGAGTTCACCGGACCCTGTGCCAGGCTCGGTCGCGCAGGTCGAAATATCTACGGAAGCGCCATTATCGGCGCACCGATGAGTCTGTGGATCTGGCGCGCTGCCATCCGAGCAAGCGACATCGTATACGGCTTCACGCGCAGCTCCATCCTCGGCCCAGACCTTGATGACCTGCAGCCTCTGCAAAGGCGCGGACAGAGGATCTTGGACAGCCCAGGCGAGCAGGCTTGGTGCCTCGCCTTCGGAGGCGACGAGATTGCCGCCCATAGGGACACCGTTGGCATAAGCTTGATCGAGCAGGTCTGCCGCGTCGAGAATGCTGGCATCATAGTCGCCGGCAAACAGGCGCACTTTCATGCGCGGACCGGAGGTGCCGAATGTTTCGCGGTTGCGCATCCCGTCAAAAAGGTCGTCGCGCGTATTCGATTCGGCCCACACACCAACCAGACCCGAAGCACTGAACTTCGCCCCTGTCAGGATGCGCCGGTCGGTTGCATTGGGAACGTCCGCCCAATCGGTGTAGCCTTCTGGCGGCACCGAACTGCGCGATTGCGGGTTCGCCCCATCGGTCGGGAACTTGCCCCAATGTGTGTCCTCGCGCAGCGTCGCCGCGGCAATATGGGTGTCACTCGAACCGATAAAGCCAAACTCGTAGGGATTGGCGCCCAGGCTTTCAGCGAGCGCCAAGCCTCGGGCCAGTGAAGGACGCACAAAGTCCCCCTCATTGACGGTCGACTTTGCTGAGCTGCCGATAAAATAGTCATACTGTTCGAAATTCGCCCATTCGTCATTCGGCGACAGGCTGGGATGGGTTTCCGATGTGCCTTTGATCTGCGTCATCTCGACGATCGGCTCGTTGCGCAGCCGGGTGACGGCATAGTCCTCGGTCAGTGGCGCGCCATCATAGGTCTGAAGCGCGAACATCTCGCCATTTGAACTGTTTGAATTATGCGGGATGGCGAGCACGTCGATGCCGGCTTCACGTTGACCGTCCATCCACGCCCAGAGGTCTTCCGGATTGGTCGAATCGAGGGTCGAGAAGACCTGGTCTGGCGCCGCATCGCGGAAAATCACGTTGCGGTGGAGGTTGGCTGCAGCGCCAGCTTCCTGGCTGACAATCGTCATCGCCGTGAACTCATATCCGGCAAAGGTCGTGAACGTGCCCGGATCGTTGTGGCGCTCGGCAGCATTGATGGTCTGGGCCCAGATCTGGTTCATATGTTCCTGGTCGCGAATTTCTTCGATCGGTTGTCCGATGACGAAAGAGATGCCGATATTCTGGAAGGTTTCAGCCGAGGCAGATGCATCATCGCCGAACGCGGCCTGCGCGGTCATGGTCTTGGACAGAGGGTGGTTCGGATCATCCATGAATGGGATCACGCCGAGATATTCGCCGTGATCGGTCACCGCGAGAAAGTCCAGCGGTGGGCCATCGAGCTGGATTTCATAGCCGGCATCATGCGGAATGACCTCACCCTTCGCGAAGCGATACGCATCATCCGGTGTGCGCCGTGTCGCGAAGATGTAAGCATCGAAACTGTTGCGCGTATGGACGTGCAAATCACCGAAATAGGCGTTCTTGGTCGGGGTTCGCTCGACAACCGTTTCGGCTTCGACAATTTCGGTGTCTTCGCCCGTATCTACTTCAGTTTCCGGCGCACTGCAGCCAGCTGCGGCAATGCCCAAAAGTGCGATAATTCCAACGCGATTCATGATGACCCTCCGTTTCCTTCCCGCGCTCAGAGTGCGCCGCAATCTCGGCTTTGTCCACGTTGACCCTCGGATAGGCCACTGCGAGCGGTCAGGATTCCTGCGCGTTCAACCATGTCGCGAGGGCCTGTCGATCGCGGATTTTGACGTGGCCATAGCCTCGGTCGACGAGCGATCTGGTCTCCAGGTTAGACAGCGCGCGATTCATCGACGCGCGCGACACGCCGAGTGTTGATGCGAGATCGGTTTGGCGGAAGCGCAGAGTCGGCGCGTTTGGGCCGCCAGGCGCCAGAATGAGAAGAAATTTCGCCACGCGCGGCACCAGGGGCAGGCTGCGCACTGCGTGGAGCATTTCCAGGATCAGGTGCGAGCGCATCAGCGTTGTCTGCAGCAGCGCTTGCATATAACGCGGATCCTGATCGCAGAGGGCTTTGAACCGGCGCGCCGGTATGTCCAGGATCGTGGTTGGGCCCACGGCTGAGATATCATGTGTGCGCGGCAAATTGGTGAATACGGTAAAGTCACCGAACGTATGTCCCGGCCCGATATACGAGGTCAGGACAAAACTGCCATCGGCGCTATATATGCCGGCTTGCGCGGCACCATTCTCGATGACGGATATTCCGGGATTGTCGTCGCCGCGGCTGTGTACGTATTGCCCATCCGAGAATGTTCGACGACGTCCTTCCGAGCGCAGGCGCGCCACGCAATTTTGCGGCAAGAGATCAAAAAAGGGTGTGGCCTGAAAACGGGCAAAATCAAACATGCTCAAATGTTGCATTTTTGACATTCTTTCTCAAGGCGAGCTGGTACACCTCTAGAGAATGGGAAAATAGGCGAGCTGCGCGCAAGTTCGCACGGGAGGAAACCATGAAGACCTTACGCACAGTTTCAACGCTGGCGCTCGCCGCCGCACTGGCAGCTTGTGGAACGAATGATACGGGGTCTCAGGAAACCGTAAGTGCCGACGCTGCACCTTCGGAAGCCGCTTCCACGCCGGATTACGCGGTGACGCGAAATGCCTATTTTGGCGACCTGCACATTCACACCCGTAACAGTTTCGATGCGTATATCTTCAATGTCCGCCGCACGGCGGATGACGCTTATCGCTTCGCCAAAGGCGAAACCGTGCAGCACCCGTCCGGATTCGACATGACGATTGCCGGTGGTCCGCTCGATTTCTACGCGGTGACCGATCATGCGGAGTATCTCGGCATTCTCCCCGCGATGAATACGCCTGGCACCGAACTCAGCGAGCTTCCGCGGTCAAAGGACATGTTCTCGACCGATCCTGCCAAGATCACCGCAGCCTTCCAGGGCGTTGGGGCCTCCGTGCGCTCGGGTGAGAAGATTGAAGACATGTTTGATCAGCCTCTGATCAATTCGATCTGGCTGGAAAATGTCGAAGCTGCCGCGCGCCACAACGAACCGGGCGTGTTCACCACATTCGCAGCATACGAATACACTTCTGTCACAACCAATAGCGACGATGGTACGTTTGGTGGCGGCAATCTGCACCGCAATGTCTTCTTCCGGGGCGCCGCGCCGTTGCGGGCTTTCTCGACCCTCGACTCGACCAATCCGGAAGATCTCTGGGACTGGATGGATGCACAGCGCGAGGAGGGTATTGAATCGATCGCCGTGCCGCATAACCCGAATGTGTCCGACGGCCAGATGTTCAAACTGGAAACTTATGATGGCGCGCCGCTAAGCGCTGAATATGCTGAACAACGCATGCGCAATGAGCCACTGGTCGAAGTCACCCAGGTGAAGGGCACGTCAGAGACGCACCCAGACCTGTCGCCAAATGATGAGTGGGCCGATTTCGAGATCTATACACGCCTGCTCGGCTCGTATGACGTTTCGGCGACCAATGGGAGCTATGTCCGCGAAGCTTATGGGCTTGGCCTGAAACTGGAAGAGGAAGACGGGTTCAACCCGTTCAAGTTCGGCCTGGTTGCGGCCTCGGACAGTCACGTCGTTGGCGGTGCTTATGCCGAGAATGATTACTGGTCGAAAGTCGGCATTGTCGATGGTCTGCCAATCAATCGAGGTTCCGTGCCTATGGACCCAGAGAAGAGCTGGGAAGATCAACCGGTAAACCAGCAAACGCAAAACGCTACCGAATGGTTCTCGCGCTGGTCGGCATCTGGCCTGACCGGGGTCTGGGCTGAAGAGAACACCCGCGATTCAATCTTCGATGCGTTCCGCCGCAAGGAAACATTCGCGACCACAGGTCCGCGCATGAAGGTGCGCTTTTTCGCCAGCTTCGATTTCGAGGATGGAATGGAAAATGATGCTGACCTGGCCGGCAAGGCTTATGCCCAAGGGATCACGATGGGCGGCGACCTGATTGGCGATGGCCGCGCGCCGTCCTTCCTGGTCTGGGCCCAGCAAGACCCGAATGCTGCGCCGCTCCAACGCGCGCAGGTTGTGAAAGTGACGAGTGGCTCAGAGCAGGTCTTTGATGTTGCCTGTCATACTGGCGCGCCTGATCCAGACACCCATCGCTGTCCGGACAATGGGGCAGGGGTTGATCTGACCACGTGTGCGCCGACGGGCGACGGTGCGGCGGAGCTGAAGACAGTATGGAGCGATCCGAGCTTCGACGCGTCCGAGCGCGCCAGCTATTATGTGCGCGTGCTTGAAAACCCGACTTGTCGCTGGTCAACCTGGGAAGCAATGGCCGCCGGCACACCGCCGCGTCCGGATGTCCCGCTGACCCTGCAAGAGCGGGCATATACATCTCCGATCTGGTACACGCCTGGTAACTAAATGACGAAACTTGTACGCGAACCGCTGGTTCATTTTGTATTGCTGGCGGTCGTCATTTTCGGCGTCTACCAATGGGTAACGGCTGAGCGGCAATCCGCCGAGCGCACGATCGTCGTCACCCAGGCTGATTTGGAGCGTCTCGCGTCGCTTTACGCGGTCGAGGCAGGCGCCTTGCCGACCGAGCAGGATATGCGCGCTATTGTCACCGATCAGATCCAGCAGGAAGCCCTCGCTCGTGAAGCGCGGCAATTGGGCATGGCCGAAGACGACACCGTCGTGCAGCGCCGGCTGGCGCAGAAAATGACATTCATGCTGTCTGATCTTGGGCAGGTCGACCCGCCGTCTGATGAGGTGCTCGACGCCTGGCTGCAAGCGCATGCAGAACGGTTTGAACAGCCGCTGCGCCTATCCTTTGATCATGTGTTCTTCTCGGACGGCGACGATCCGCGCATTTCAGGGATACTGGCGAGCTTGAACGACGAGTCCGAGACAGACTGGCGCGGTCAGGGCGACCCATTCATGCTGCAGCGGCGCTATGCCGAACTGCCGGAGCGTGAGATTGTGCGCTTGTTCGGTGGACAATTCGCGGCCGAGCTCGCCGCCCTCTCCGATGCCGATGACGGCACTTGGCAGGGCCCTGTGCGTTCAGCGCTCGGCACCCATTTGGTGCGTGTCAATCAACGCTCTGCCGCCCGAATGCCTGAGCTTGCTGAAGTGCGCTCCGCAGTCGTGCAAGATTGGACGGAAACAGAGCAACGGCGACGCACGGCCGAAGAGATCAATGCCATTGTAGAAAAGTATGACATCGTGATTGAAGGCGTCGACGGCAATTGAAACGTCTTTTTGCGCTTCTGATTGCCATGTTCATTGTGGCTGGGTTGCCGCGTCCGGCGGCCGCGCATGAGGTCAATCCAGCCTTCCTGGAACTGACTGAAACTGAAACAGGCCAGTTCGAGGTCGTGTGGAAACAACCGATCAAGGATGGGCGCCGGTTGAAACTCGATCCGATCTTTCCGGACGGCTGTGAAGGATCGCCGGCCACTCTTGAAGGCGCTGCGGGCGCTGTCGTGTCACGCTGGACGCTGACATGCGCGCTGGATCAGGGCGACATTCGCATTGCGGGTCTCGACCGCACGCTGACCGATGTCTTCGTTCAGATCCACCGCCTCAATGGCGACCATCTTTCGGTCGTGTTGAAACCGGCAGCAGCGTCGTTCGAACTCGATAAAACGAATCCGAGCGCGCCGCTCTACGCCTATTTGAGAATAGGCGTAGATCATATCCTGTTTGGCTATGATCACCTATTGTTTGTCCTCGGACTTTGCCTCCTTGTGCGCCCTCGCCAATTACTGCTGACGGTGACCGCATTTACGGTCGCGCATTCGATCACGCTCGGCCTGTCGACGCTCGCAGGGGTGACGCTTCCAGGCCCGCCCGTCGAAGCGGTCATCGCACTCAGTCTCATCCTCCTCGCCCGTGAAGCGATTACGGTTCAGCGCGGGGGGGCGTCTCTGACCAGTCAGTTCCCCTGGCTCATCGCATTTGGATTTGGATTGATCCATGGCTTCGGCTTCGCAGGCGCGTTGGCTGATATCGGATTGCCCCAGAATCAGGAAGTCTGGGCGTTGCTCTTGTTCAATCTTGGCGTTGAACTGGGACAGGTCCTGTTCGTTCTGACCTTGCTGGGGGCCGCATTCCTGCTGAGCCGCGTCATTCATCGAGGGCTCGCCTTCAGCAAAACCGCAGGGGCTTATCTGGTCGGAATTTCTGGGACGATCTGGCTGGTAGAAAGAGTCAGCGGGTTCTGAGGCCGGATTCGTAATCTTTATTACTGTTTGCTTGCAAGATGCGTCCGCTTTGTGGCAGCTTGAAATCCGTGTGATTGCCTGCAAATAGTGCAGGGGCACCAGCTGCGGATGGGGAAAATGCCGAATATAACGGAAGGATCAGGCGTGCTTGGTTCGCTGCGGGCGAAGCTTGGCGGTTTGAACTGGTCGCATTTTCTGGCGGCTGCCCTTGTCGTGGGTGTCCTGTTACGCCTCATCCATTACGGATTGGGGCGAATGTTGTGGCTCGATGAAGCCATGCTGACGGTCAACCTGGTGAGCCGCTCAGGCGCCGATCTGTTCGCGCCATTGGATTTCCGGCAAGTTGCGCCGCCTGGTTGGCTTATCCTTACCGATGCGTTCGTGGATACGACGAAAAACTACGCCTATGGCGGCCGATTCCCGGCATTGGTTGCGGGTTTGGCTGGTCTCTGGGTGTTCTATAAGATTTGTCTTTCACAACTCTCCAAACCTGCGGCATTTCTGGCCGTCGCGGTGTTCGCGGGGAATTTTTCTGCGGTCTACTATTCAGCGGAGGTCAAGCCATATGGCTTCGACATGTTGCTGTGGCTGGTTCTCGCCTGGTTGGCCATGAAAGTGATTGATCTGGAGCGCCTCAATGTGTCTCAGATCGCGACTTTGGTTGGATTGTTCCTGATCGGCAGCTTCACGACATTCGTCGCCCCGATCGTTGTCGGCGCGATCGGCGGGTGTCTGATTGTGAACAGATACCTGAAGCGCGACATGCGCGCTGTATTAATGCTGGGCGCAGGTGCCGCGATCTCTGCGGTGGTGTTCCTGATTCTGTCATTGACGATTTACAAGACACAGGTGGACGCAAGTGGAATAAGCGATGGCGGCATGGGCAATTATTTCAGCCGCCTCTATGCGCCATTTCCGCCGCTCAACGTTGACGATATTGCCTGGTATCCGACGGTGACCGAAGACCTGTTCGCAGATTGGTTTGGCCTGCAATCCTCGTTCTTCATGATCTTCCTGGCCATTTGCGGTGCCGTCATCATGCTTCGGAAAAAAGTCTGGCTGGCCGGGTTTTGTCTGGCGCCGCCGGTTATCGCCGTGGTGTTGTCCATGGCTCAACTCTACCCGGTCATGGCGCGATTGATGCTGTACATGGTGCCGATCATAATCCTGCTGGCGGCCTTTGCGCTGGAGCGTTTGATGCAGGAAGCAAAACGATCTGTGCCGGTGATACTCGCCGGCGCCGTGGTGTTTATGAGCCTTGGTTCGGTGGCTAACTACGCTTACGAGAACACGTTTGCGCCGAACCAATCGAACCGCGACATCTCCAACGAGCTTGCCACGATCTCCGAACGCGTCACGGAGCAAGATGTGATCCTGCTGACGCGCTGGTCGCTGCCACCCTACTTGCTGTATCGACAAGCGTACGGACTGCAGGATCAGCGTTGGGCGATAGTCGAACGCGCCGCCTGCATGACGGAGTCGACAATCGACCATCTGGCGGCCGATCGGATTTGGCTCATCAATCCGTTCCTGAGTTGGCGTCAACTCGACAACCGATTCAACGTTGCGCCGAAATCCCAGGCTGACTCTTCCATCGTTTATGAGTCGACTGAATTGGTCGAGTGGCTGGGTTGGATGCGCGAGAATGAACTCGAGGTGTTTCCAGATGATGGATTCGATTGCACCAAGGTTCGTGCGCTCGATCCATTCCTGCAAGGGGGCGTCGCGCCCATCCAACTTGGCGCATTTATTGCCGAGTCAAAATAGCGCTTAGGACGCCGACGCTTCGCGATGCGAGATCGGGCGGTGGCGCAGATGGACCAGACTAAAGGTCACCGCGCTATAGATGTAATAGACTTGGTGGAAAGCCAGAGCCGCGAGCCCGAATGGGAGCCCTTTTCGGCGTGTGAAGAACATTAGCAGGCGCCAATTTGCGCATACCATAATGATCGTCATGGCCATGAAAATCATGGCGCCATGAGGCCAGAGAAATGCCGTCATCGCTGCCAGGATTGAAAGCGCCCACAGGCCGGCAATGCCGGCGCGGATGCGCTCTGGCGTTGATACGTTTAGATTGTTCTCAGGCATTTCGCGCGTCGCAATCAACCTTGACCACGGCACGGCGCGCTTGAGCACATCGGTCATGACAACTTCGCGCAATGACCATTCCTTGAGGTGCGTGCAAAGCAATTCAGGATCGAGCACAATCTCTCCACCAGCTTCGCGGATACGATAGCCGAGTTCGATATCCTCGATCGACGGCTTGGTGAATTGCTCGACGTCGAATCCATCCAACCGCAGGAAGGCATCCCGGCGAATGACACCGCAGCCCGACCAGAAGGTCGTCGCCTGGCGGCTTGAATTCGTGTGATAATACCGATGCATCAAATTCTTGTACTGAGAAGCAAAGCCTGGGGCTGGTGGATTCTCGTCATAGGATCCAAACATCGCGTGAACCGCCGGATCGGCGAAAGCGACGGGAATGCGCTCGACAGAAGCGGGGTGGACGACAACGTCGGCGTCGACAAACCAAAGCAATTCGCAATCTGTCTTGGTCGCGGCCAGGTTTCGGGCCGCGCCGGGGCCACCATTCTTTGCTGCCCGGATGACCGTCGCGCCAAACTGTTCTGCCATTTCCGCAGTGGAGGGACTTGGCGAGCAATCATCAACAACGATTACATCGTCGACATGGCCGCCATCACGCAACGCGATCAGGGGCGGGAGTGATTGTTCCAAATAATGTGCTGCTTCATACGCTGGCACAATTACGCAAATGCGCTCAGCTTTGCCTTGGCTGACATTCTGCTTAACCAATTTCGTCCCCTCACTATACAACGCACGTTCTGTACGGTTGGTGGGTTTGTCCCCGATGCAGTCGCAACCTGCATCATGCTTCAATCTCTGAGTGCAAATCCCACGCCAGAAAATTTCAGCTTACCACCAAGTCTGACATTAACGCTTTGTTAGGGGAAAAAGCAAGGCGATTCTGCGCGTCGAACTGTAGCGGCGAAACGCAAACAGGCGGCCTGGAGCCGCCTGTAGATTGGTCGGTTGGGGTGAGGGCTGCGACTGTGTCGCCAGCGATCTCGCCTAGCTCTTTTCCAAAGCCGGTTTCTTACTCACCTGGAATTCCTCGTGATACGAGCGCTCGACATTGACGTTCCAGATATCGTGCTCCTCGCCCATGATAATCTTGGACGCGAGCATAGCTGTGAGCATGGAGTGATCCTGGTTGTTGTAACGGTGCATACCGTTGCGACCGACCGTTTGGAAATTCTCCAGCGTCAGGATCCAATCCTTGATCGTGTCCAGCGCATCCTTGTAGACCGCATCATAGACAGGATAGGCCTTCTTCTGGCGGATGACACAGCCGTCAATCACGCTGTCTTTCGAAGCCAGACCGAGGAATTCAAGCTCTTCAGAGGCCTGCTTGATGAGGTCCTCGTCGCTCGATTGCCACAGGCCGTCGCCTTCATGGCAGAAGAATTCCATGCCGATTGACGCATTGTCCTGGTTCGGAAGCATTTCCGGCGACCAGGCGCGGAAATTCTGGATGCGGCCGACTTTGACTTCAGGACTGTGAATGTAAATCCAGTTATCATCAAACGGATCCGGATGATCCAGAACTAGGGTGACAATCAGGAAGTCACGGTATTTCAGCTGATCCGCGGCATCGATCACGTGCTGAGGTGGCGGTGGATCCATGCAGTGGATCAGTTCGCGAATTGGCATCGTGTTGATGAATTGATCGGCCGCCATGCGATACGGCGTGCTTGTTCCATTCACATCCTTGATCACTTCGATCTCGGTGACGCGATTGCCGTCCATGAAGACGCGGCTGACCCACTCCTCCATGCGCACTTCGCCGCCTTTGTTCTCGACCAGTTCAGCCGCCTTTTCCCACATCATACCGGGGCCAAGGCGCGGATATTCGAATTCTTCGATCAGGCTGGCCGTATCGTTGGCGCCGGTAAGCGCGTTCCATACAGCCTTCATGAGCGACAGGTTCTTGATCCGCTGGGCCGCCCAGTCAGCGCGAATTTCACTACAGGGAATGCCCCACACCTTTTCGGTATAAGTCTCGAAGAAGTGCTGGAACAGACGCTTACCGAAGCGATTGGACACCCATTGTTCGAAGGTCTCCTCAGGCTTTGATGGAAAAAGCTGAGCCTTGATATAGCTGAGACCGACGCGGATGGACTCGACGATGCCGATGTTCAGCAGAGCGTTGGTGATTTTCAGCGGGTAATCGTAATATTTGCTGCGATAGAAAATCCGGCTTTTGCGCGGACGGGTGATAAAATCGTCCGTCAGGATTTCGTGCCAGACTTCCTCGACTTCACTCACTTTGGTGAAGAAGCGGTGCCCGCCAATATCAAAGCGATAGCCGTTATGTGATTCAGTTCGCGAGATACCACCGACAATCTTGTCGGCTTCAAACACCACCGGTTTGTAGTCAGTGGAATTGCGTTGCAACTCATAAGCTGCGGTCAGACCAGCAGGTCCACCGCCAATGATTGCGACCGTTGTGCGGCTGTCATCTCCGCCGTCGTCTATGGGCAGCGTTTCTGCGCCTACGGGATTCCCGTCCATCTTCGAATGTCCCCTTTGATACAGGCTTGTCTCTCGTGTCCCCGTTACAAAAGCAAGAGCTGTGCCAGTGTGTCGTCCATCCAAATAGCCGCTGAGCAGAAAAATCAAGCCAGTTTGCGTCTACTTTGCCAATATTCTCTGTAATGATGCCTACTTGTTTTGCAGACTGGGTTGTACTGGCACAACCGGCAGGTCCTGTTCGCTTGCCTGGACCCGCTCGCTTGGCATAGTCTTTGCGTTAAGGGACGTAGTAAAGTTAGGAGACGGGGACCATGAAAGTCGGACACGACATTGAAGCAGGCAATGCCAATTGGTCATTCGGCGGCGATGTCGCTGATACTTTTGTTGAACACATTCGCCAATCAGTGCCGATGTATGAAGAGGGCCACGACCTGGTCTGCAAGTTCAGCGACTATTTCATCCATGATGACAGTGTCGTCTACGAAATGGGCGTATCGACCGGTGAGCTGTTGGGCAAACTGGCAAAGCGCCACAAACATCGCAAAGAGGCGCGTTGGATTGGGTTTGACCCTGAAAAGCCGATGATCACCAAGGCCAAGTCACACTGCAAAGGCCTCAAGAATGTCGAGCTTTCGGTCGACGATGTGCGTTTGTTCGAGTTCGAGAAGTCCGATCTGATCGTGTCTTACTATACGATGCAGTTCATCCCACCGCGCTATCGCCAGGATATTTTCAACAAGATTTACGAGTCCCTGAACTGGGGCGGCGCGTTCATCATGTTCGAGAAGGTGCGTGGGCCCGATGCCCGGTTCCAGGACATGATTTCAGCGCTGTATAATGATTTCAAAACCGAGCAAGGCTTCTCCGCCGAAGAGATCCTGTCCAAGACCGGCAGCCTGAAAGGCATTATGGAGCCGTTCTCGACAGCCGCGAATATCGAACTCCTGCAGCGTGCCGGGTTCGTCGACCACATGACGATTTTCAAACACATCTGCTTCGAGGGTTTTGTCGCCATCAAGTAGGTTTGGCGCAAATCGCGCCGGCCGGATTAGGGAAATCTTACTCTCTGATTGCTACAGTATGCAGCGTGGGACGGCTGCGCAGTAACCAAGTTTGGTACGGGATTTGCTGCAATGCACATTCAAGGATTTGATTGGGGAACTAGATGACAGCCATGGTGAAAGAGGACACGCCAGTGAAGGCCAAGAAACGACCCGTTGAGCGCGTCTATGATCTGTCGATCGTTATTCCAGCGTACAATGAAACAGATGCCATCGTGCCGACGATTGAGCAGCTGGATGAGATGATCAAGTCTGCTGGCCTGGATGCTGAAATCGTCGTGGTCGATGATGGCTCGACGGACGGCACCTATGAGAAAGCTGTCCAGACCGTTGCCCGCGTAATCCGCAAGGAAGAGAATGTCGGGTACGGCCACTCGCTGAAAACCGGGATCGTTCAGTCGAAATCGAATTTCGTCGCGATCATCGATGCCGATGGTACTTACCCAGCCGACAAAATCCCTGAAATGCTCGAGATGTGCCAGACGGCCGACATGATTGTCGGCAATCGCGGCGCGGCCATGACCGGCGTTCCGTTGGTGCGCAAGCCGGCCAAATGGGTCTTGAACAAGCTGGCCAATATCCTGGCGCAGCGCAAAATCCCGGATCTGAACTCCGGCCTGCGCGTGTTCCGCCGTGAGTCGATTGAGCGTTTCCTGGGCCTGATGCCGGACGGTTTCTCGTTCAGCACGACTAGTACGCTCTGCATGATCTGTTCGAACCTGCGAGTCGTTTACACGCCGATCAGCTATGCCAAACGCGTCGGACATTCGAAGATCCGTCCAACCGACTTCTTCCGCTTCATGCTGTTGGTGGTCCGGATCATTGTCTTGTTCCATCCTTTGCGTGTTTTCCTGCCGCTGGGCGCTGTCTTGTTCGCGCTTGGGGCCGCCAAGGGCATCTACGATATTTTCCAGATGAACCTGTCGGAAAGTGCCATTTTCGCGCTGCTCGCAGCTCTGGTGGTTTGGTCGCTCGGCTTGATTGCCGACATGATTTCGCGTCTGCATTTCAAATAGACCGATACGGATAGAGCGAACGGACCATGCCCACGGACGCCGCGCCTCAGAAATCACAATCCAGGCCATTCCTGGCCACGGGATTGAAGCTACTCTTCACCGCCATTGTTCTGGCGGTGATTTTTCACTTTGTCTCATTTGAAGAAATCTGGGCCGGAATCACCCGTACCAATCCGGTGGTCTGGGCCTGTGTGCTCGCTGGATTCCTGGCTGGACATGTTTTCGCGGCCTTCAAATGGGGCCTCTTGGTCGGGCAGAAACTGCCTTTTCCAACCATCCTCAAAGCCCACTTTGCCGGCCTGGCCGCCGA
>SPJK01001142.1_pt1 | contig 18124 bp, 8 predicted proteins | sample 3741771 | NCBI WGS metagenome assembly SPJK01 (sample SAMN10925997, study PRJNA522277) | cold seep metagenome | isolation source: Elba SIP-enriched marine methane seep metagenome, extraction at timepoint T2 | place: Italy: coast of Elba, Mediterranean Sea
AGAGCAGGGCTATCTCACGTACTGCGTATCTTGTAATCGCTTTGGTTGGGACTCCTCTGCTCTAAGGTCTTACCAATCTATGATTTTCAATGAACTTGTGATCATTAACAATCGTACGAGGTTGGGGTTTAGGTCAGTGATAATTAATACGTTACGCCCCCAACCTCACGGTACTGCCTGCCTGCCGTACCGCCAGGTAGGCAGGAGTACCTGATACCGTGAGGGTTCACTTCGTGGCTGCTTCGCGGTGCCAAGCCGATACTTTTATCGTTCGGATTGCCTTACGGCAACCTCACGTTAAGTAGACCAACGGACCAACAGTCTGTTCGTCTGCTGTGTTATACGGCTACAGGTTTATTAGCTGTGGGGTAGAAGCAAGGACCGATACCAGGTGCTGATTCGATTTAAGGCAAAAGAAAACGGTCCAACAGGAAGTTTCCCGTTGGACCGTTGGTCCCTTATAACTATTGGTCTGGGTTGACCGTTGGTCTGTTGGACTTGGTTCCTAGTTGTTCTCGAGAGCGGCTGCACCACCAACGATCTCGAGGATCTCTTTGGTAATCGCCTCCTGACGAGCTTTGTTGTAGGATATTTTCAAGTCCCGCAGAAGTTCTTCTGCATTTTCCGTGGCAGCGTCCATGGCTGTCATCCGCGCGCCGTGTTCTGAGGCGTGGGTGTCGAGCAGGAATTTTTGGAACTGTGTCTGCAAGATGCTAGGCACCAGGTAAGACAACAGGCCTTCTTCGCTGGGTTCAAAGATGTAGTCGGCACGCATACTACTGTCACCCTCTGCTACTTCCGTTTTCGGAACCGGCAGAAATGGGACGTTGATGGTGTACTGCACACCGGCATTCTTGAACTGGCCGTAGGCGACTTTTACTGCGTCGAAATGGCCTTCTTCAAACGATTCCATGAGGTAGTTGGCTACCTGCTTGGTGTTGTCGAAACTCAGGTCATCAAAGAGGTTGACGTAATCGGCATTGATGGTTACTGAGTCGGCGTAACGTTTGTTGAAGTATTCGTAGCCTTTTTTGCCCACAAAGAGCATGGTCAGGTTGCCCTGTTCCATTACTTCGGCAAAAGGCCCACGCATCGCTTCCAGAGCGGCTTTAATCACATTGGAGTTGAAGGCTCCACACAAGCCACGATTGGAAGTTACCACTACGAGACAGGCACGCTTGATCGGTCGTTCCTGCCCAAAGGACGTAGAGGCATCGCCATCTAGGTTGGACAAGATATTGCGCAGCATGGCATCCAGCTTATTCGCATAAGGACGCATTTGCTGGATCGCTTCCTGCGCACGACGCAATTTAGCAGCCGAGACCATTTTCATAGCCTTGGTGATCTGCTGCGTATTATTGACCGAAGCAATCCGGTCGCGTACTTCTTTTAAGTTCCCAGCCATCGGGAAAAGCTTTTATGTCTGTGGCCCGGCCGAAGCCGGGCTAAAATAGTTCGAATTCAGCGCTGAGGCTTACTTGTACTTGGCAGTCATTTGAGCAGCCAGTTCCTCGACTTTCGCCAGGTCTTCTTTCTCATATTTACCACCAGCAAAGTTCGCTAGTACTTCAGGTAGCTTCTGGTCCATTTCGATCAGGAACGACTCCTCAAAGTCGCGAATCTTCTCTACTGGCACACTGCGCAACAAGCCCTTCGTACCTAAGTAGATCATCGCTACCTGCTTACCTACAGTTACTGGCGCATACTGTGGCTGCTTCAGGATTTCCACGTTACGGCGACCTTTTTCAATAACAGCCATAGTAGCTGCATCGAGGTCAGAACCGAACTTGGCAAAAGCTTCCAGCTCACGGAACTGTGCTTGGTCAAGCTTCAAGGTACCGGCTACTTTCTTCATCGACTTCACCTGCGCTGAACCACCCACACGACTAACGGAGATACCTACGTTAATCGCCGGACGAACACCAGCGTTGAACAGGTTGGATTCGAGGAAGATCTGACCGTCGGTAATCGAAATTACGTTGGTCGGGATATATGCGGATACGTCACCGGCCTGCGTTTCGATAATCGGCAGGGCAGTTAATGAACCACCACCTTTTACGATACCTGCATTCTTCAGTGAATCGGGCAGGTCGTTCATGTCTTGCGCGATGCTATCGTTGTTGATGATCTTAGCGGCACGCTCCAGGAGGCGGCTGTGCAGATAGAATACATCACCAGGATAGGCTTCACGTCCTGGAGGGCGGCGTAGCAGCAACGATACCTCACGATAGGCAACGGCCTGCTTCGACAAGTCATCATAAATGATCAGTGCCGGGCGGCCTGTATCACGGAAGTACTCACCAATGGCAGCACCGGCGAAAGGTGCAAAGAACTGCAGTGGTGCAGGATCTGCCGCGGATGAAGAAACGATCACCGAGTAGGGCATAGCACCATTCTCTTCGAGTGTGCGAGCTACCTGTGCTACGGTGGAAGCCTTCTGGCCACATGCTACGTAGATGCAGTAAACAGGCTCACCGCGATCGTAAAATTCTTTTTGATTCAGGATGGTGTCAATGGCGATAGCGGTCTTACCCGTCTGGCGGTCACCAATGATCAATTCCCGTTGGCCACGACCGATCGGAATCATCGCGTCAATCGCTTTGATACCCGTTTGTAGTGGTTCGTTTACCGGCTGGCGATAGATTACACCAGGTGCTTTACGCTCCAGGGGCATCTCGTATTTGTCGCCGGCCAATTCGCCCTTACCATCAATCGGTTCGCCAAGTGGGTTTACTACACGACCCAGGTAACCTTCACCTACCTCAATCGATGCAATACGACCAGTACGGTGTACGCGAGATCCTTCGTGAATGCCATCACTAGGCCCCATCAATACAACACCAACATTGTCTTCTTCCAGGTTCAATACGATCGCTTGAACACCCGTTTCTACGAACTCAACGAGTTCACCAGCACGGGCGCTAAGTAGGCCGTATACGCGGGCGATACCATCACCCACCTGGAGTACTGTTCCATACTCTTCCAACTCAGTGGCGCTGTCGAATCCAGACAGCTGCTGCTTGAGTATGGCCGATATTTCATCAGGTTTTACGTCAACCATAGTATTGTGAAATTTTAAACTTTCCTATGAATCTAGCGGTAGTACTCCGCTCTTATTTCTTTTCTACCTGTGATATGTACACGTTGCCTTGGAATTCACGTTTCAGCTCTTCCAGTTTTTGGGCAGCGCTCGCATCGTAGATTTTGTCATCGAATTCCAATACAAAGCCACCAAGAAGACTTGGGTCGACCGTGGTGATCACTTCAACGTGATCGTCGGTTTCCTTCATGTCTTCCAACTTCTTGCGCAAAATTTCCAACATTCCTTCTGAAAGAGGACTGGCGGTGGTCACCTTTACCGTAGAAATGTGCTTGATCCGCTTATACTGACGGATGAACTCATTAGCAATTTCCGGCAGGTATTCTTCCCGTCCTTTATTGATCAGGATCCGGAAGAAGGCCAGAGTCAATTCATTGTACTTGCCCGCAAACAAGCTATCGACGATAGCCAGCTTCTTTGAAGCATTGACAATGGGGCTCTTTAATAAGAGGAGGAAGTCGCGGTTAGCCGTCACCTGCTTGAACGACTGCAAATCTTCGATAACAGTATCGAGACTACCTTGTTCTTGGGCCAATTCGATCAGCGACTTGGCATAACGGCCGGCTATTCTTTGTACGGACATATCTTACTGATTGCGGCTTGAGCTTAGGTTACAAATAACCTTTAACTGGCACCGGTCATCAATCCTATTTAATTTCAATTTCGTCGACCAACTGGTTGACGTAGCTTTCCTGCTCAGTATTACCAGCTAATTGGCGGCGCAATACTTTCTCAGCAATCTCAATGGCCATTTGTCCTACCTGGTTCTTCAGGTCGGTTACCGCAGCCATGCGCTGGTTCTCGATGTCCTGCTTGGCGCTGGCAACGATCTTCTGCGCTTCGGCTTTAGCATCGTTCTTGGCCTCATTGATGATGGTGTTCTTAGCTTCTTTAGCTTCCTTCAGGATCAGGGCACGCTCTTCGCGAGCCTGGATCAGGAGCTTTTCGTTTTCAGCCTGCAGGTTGGCCATCTCTTCGCGAGCGTGCTTAGCTTCATCCAAGGCGTCTTGAATGTCATCTTCCCGCTTTTTCAGTGCGTTCTGAATCGGACGGAAAGCCATACGGCCCAGGATCGTCCACAGCACGATGAAAATAATAGAAGTCCAGAAGATCAAACCCGGATCGGGCTTAATAACGGAGAAATCGGCTAACAGAAAAACGTTCATCCTTGCTATCGTTTAGCAGCCACCGAAGTGGCTTTATATAAGTTCTTAAAATTCAATTTTTCAATAACGCTACAGCAACCATCCTTCTCTGGCATTTTTGCGTTCAGTAAAATTGGAAGTAAAAGCGATTAACAATGAGTGTTACTTTCAGTTTTACTGAACTTCCCGGCAAAAATTTGCCAGAGAATGGCTAACTAATTTTTAAAAAATCAATTCGACTGTTTATCTAAAGCTGACCACGGAACGACCGACAGGAAGTGACACGGGAAGTTTTCGAAAAACTTTGATGTCGAGTTTATTTTTTAAATAGTACTAAAAGGACTTCCGGGGCCGCAGCCAACCGCTACGGCCGCCGGTGTTCCTTTTACACGTATTCGCGATTAGCCGGCCAATAGACCTACTACGATGGCGAACAGTGCAGCACCTTCCACCAATGCGGCGGTAAGGATCATGTTGTTACGGATAAGACCCACTGCTTCTGGCTGGCGAGCGATAGCGTCCATAGCGCGGCTACCAATCAAACCTACACCAACGCCAGCACCCAGTGCGGCAATACCTGCTCCAATAGCACCCATGATAAATGGATTTAGTTGATGAAAAAAAGTTCTTTATCTGGTCCGAAGTCTGACGTCCGTCGTCCGGAGTCTTTTTTCAGTAACCTTTTATAACCATTACACTGAAACACCTTTACACTGAAACACTTTTACACTGAAACACCTTTGTGCTAGTGCGCATGCTCGTGGTCGTGATGTTCGTGTTCTTCGACAGCTGCTCCGATGTAGCTAGCCGTTAGGATCGCGAAAATGAAGGCTTGTAGGAAAGCCACCAGCAATTCGATGAGGTTCATGAATGCAGTGAACAATCCGCCTACAACTGCGCCCGTTGCCACGCCAGCCATGCTTTCACCGTTCTTGCCGAACAGGAAGATCAGGCCGATAAGGCTTAGTATAATAATGTGACCAGCCGAAATATTGGCGAACAAACGAATCATCAAGGAGAATGGCTTGATGAAGAGGCCCAATACTTCGATCGGTGTCAAGATGAATTTTACCCAAGCTGGAATACCAGGCATCCAGAAGATGTGCTCCCAGTAGTGCTTGTTGCCATTGATATTGGTAACAATAAAGGCAAGCACCGCTAATACTAAGGTGACGGCCAGGTTGCCCGTTACGTTAGCGCCTCCAGGGAAGAATGGCACCAACCCTAGCAGATTGGCGAAGAGAATAAAGAAAAACAAAGTCATGATGAAAGGCTGGAAGCGCTCGTAGTGCTTCTCACCGATCATGGGGAGGGTAATCTCTTCCCGTACGAAAACGAAGAATGGCTCCATGAAGGATTGCACACCGCGTGGTGCGCTACCATCGTTGGTCCGGTAACCTTTTGCTACTACCCACCACAACCAAATGAGGAGGATAGCGGCCAATAACATGGCAAATACATTCTTGGTAATAGAGAAGTCATAAAAGGAGGTCAGGCCTCCGCCAAGAACGCCACCGTCGAGCGTGCTTGGTGCCTCCAGCTTCCAGAGGTCACCGTTGGCACATACGTAGTAGACTTCTTTTTCTTTGGGGTTGCCCTTGTAGTCTTCCTGCATCTCCGTTTTCGACATGATGCCGTCGATGTGTTGCTCCCCCATCGGGAAGTTCTCATCGGCAATGCGGTTCACTCGTCCGTGATTCAAGACGTAGCGATCAACAGCGCTGTGGCCATGATGGAACATGGATGAAGTACCAGTGGTCCAACCGTGATCAGGAGCATAAAGGAATAAAGGGAGTGGAATGTGTACATCCTTCCAAACGTGGAATTCGTTGGCATCAGCAATGTGGTTCATCACTGTACTCACTGGGTCATACTCGCCGTCGTCATGGTCTTCGCCACAACCACCGTCGTGGTGATCGCCATCGTGGCTATGGTCGTCATGTTGCTCGGTAGCATGATCGTGATCGTCGTGCGAGTGGTCTTGTGCCAGAACGGGAGTGCTACTGAGCACAATTGCAAACCCGAAAAGCAGCCAAAATCGTTGCATCATTGCCTTCACGCTGTCTATTCTTTAGGATGTTTTCTAAAAACCCGTGCAAATGTAGCCACTTTGGCCCGTTAAAAAAAGCTGTGTTTCTCTTTTTTTACCCGGTTCCGACAAAGATCGACTGATTGATAGACAGTAAGTTAGGTGGGATTCGGGCATCCCCATGAGAGGGCATTAGCCGGTACCGGAGAGGCGCCAATGATTGTTCTATAGTGCGCTGTATTCACCAAATTATTATCGGGTAAAAAATCTTGGCCAAGTGGCTTCGTTGGTGGTGAAGATTTTGATCGTCCATCATCGATAAAATATCCTTTCTCTCCTTTAACGAGCGATTCAATGGAATATAATCGAGAAATCTTGCGAATAGGCACTTGTATACTTGTGGGTTTTTTCATATATTGCTTTTATATTTAGCGGGCTTTTGCTCGTGTCCCCCCTACACTTTTAGGCGTCATCAACTACAATAGTCTGTGATTATCCACGACCTAAGTATATCTGTAATACTATACAAACACAGATTTTAAAACGCCAGTTTTTCAACTAACCCAAGCGATTTCTAACCCAAACAATGCGATAAGGTTCACCACCTGTGTGGACATGCTTTGGCACTATATGTGCTTAAAGTGTGCAGCCATATGGGCTAAGCTCTATTAACAATCTACGCTTAGACTAATCTTATCGGTCCTTACCCCTTGTCTTGATTTTGTGAATGCACCTAGTGGCGTTGGCTGCTAGGGTGACATGCTATTGCTGTAAAATATTCTGACTGAAGCGCTTAGCAACGGTCTGGGAATGGTATGCCCTTGCCTAACGGCTGGAGCCTTAAGAATTGAACAAACAATTTTCTCTGATATACAACACACCAAAAACACTATGAAGCACTCCAACTTCACACCTTCTTCCAGGCAGAATGCCAGGAGCCCTATAACAAATATTTTTCCCTGGTCCTCTTTGCGCGCCAAAGAGCCTAACCACTCAAGTAACACTATGATGACACAATTCAACCAACCCTGCCAGAAAGCTGCCAAAGCGATCTGGACCCAACTCTTTGCCATCTTATTATTGGGTATGATCATTAGCCCTTTTGAGGCTACGGCCCAAGTCCCATTTATCATTGATTTTAATACCGATGGGCAAGGCGTAGATGGGGATTGCACTGGTCCAAATTCAAGTACTTGTAGCGTTGAGAATTTCCCTTCTGCCTGGTCGCTTACGGGGAACTTCAGTAGTTTAGGCAATAACGATTTCTTCATCACTAACAATGGCCATTTAACCGCCCGGGACCTCGATAGTGAAATTTGCCTGGAGACGCAGACCATTAATATAAGCGGTGCGGGGCCAATATCTTTCTATGTCGCGATCGCCGAATCAGGAGATCACGAGAATACAGATTATGTAGATGTCAAGTATTCGCTGGACGGCGCGCCTCCTGTTACTATTTCCGATTGGGAAAATGATGGTGGCTCACGTACGCTGGAAGATGATTTTGGCGGTCAGATTGTTCAGTTGAACAACCTAACCGGCAATAGCCTAAAACTCTATGTGTGTGTCAGAAACAACGCTGGAGATGAATATATTGCAATCAACGAAATCGGCGTGTTCGAGTACAATGAAAACCCGGACCTAAATGTCGGTTCTTGCGAAGATTTCCGCGTAATCCTAGTACTGGATGAATCGGGCTCCATTCAAGATGCAGGCGCAGAATCTGAGGTTAGAAGTGCTGCTATCGCGATGGTAGATGGTCTGACAGGTTCAGGCGCTGAACTTGCCGTTGTAGAGTTCGCTAGTATTGCAGTGAATAGTAATATTGCCATGTCTACAGGCTATCAGATAGTTACCGGTAACCCAACCACTGCTGTTGGAGGCGCCACCGGCTATGTAGAAGATTTTGAAGACTATATCAATGCCAATTATGACCCAAGAAGCATGGTCGCCGAAGGCATCTGGACGAATTGGGAAGATGCTTTTAATAAAGTGCTCAATTTGCCTCCTGCGGATATTGTCATTGTGGTAACAGATGGCAACCCAACGGCCATTAATACTCCTGGGACTTGTCCTCCTGGTACTTTTGGTTGTGATGGCACCCCTTATTCATATGGTTGTACGAGCTGTAATATTTCAAGTAGTTTACCTCCGGCCATTTTCCCCGCAAATACGGTTCGTGGCCAAGGCTCACATATCTTCGTGTTAGGAGTTGGGAGTAATATTGGTGTAAATAATATCAAAGCAATTAGTGGTGACGATGCCGACCTTTGCGCCGATACCGATGCGGCCTGTCAAATAATAAACCCAACGGATCCAAGTTTTGGTGAAGCAGACTACGCCTTGATTCCATTTAGTGAATTGGAAACTTGTCTTAGTCAGATCGCCACGATCGCTTGTAATACTTCAGTTCAGATTGACAAGACCGTCTATCTCGGCCATGACGCAGGCGCTTCTTGCCCTGGCGTGGAGAATGTGAGCGGCCCGAATGGAACGGATGTCACATACTGTTTTAGTGTAACAAATACAGGTGATGCACCTTTGAGTTTTGTCTCCTTCTCAGACCCGGCCCTGGGCATCAACGCCATGAACCTGGGGGCTTTTAATGGTGCTGTCACCGTTACTTCCGGCTCTTGGCCGCTTGGCGTTGGACAAACGATTGATTTCTATGTCAACTCCACCATCACGGCTGACCTAGTAAATACGGCTACCATCACCGGACAAGCCTCTGGTGAAAGCCCCGTCTCCGATTCGGATGATGCCTCCGTTACCTTAATTCAAGATCCACCCTGCGGAGATTGCCACATTAGCGGCCCGAGTGGCCCTGTCTGCCCTGACAGTTATCAATTTACGGCCAATTTTGATGGCCAGGTATGCATGAGTCCCCAGGTAAGCTGGACTGTTGATGACGGTATGGGGAATGTTGATAATTATAACGGCAACCCACTTTCAGTAGACCTTGATGATTGTGGTAAAACCTATACCATTACGGCAAATATCGATTGCGATGATTGCACACCAGGGTTTATTACCTGCTCTAAGCAAGTAACTATTGACAACCCTGGACAGGTTGGCATTACCTGCCCGCCGGACGTCACCGTTGGCTGCAATGACTCCACTGACCCCGCCGACACTGGCATGGCCAGTTGTAGCCACACCTGTGGAAACAATACACCTCCAGCCTATAATGACATGATTATCGGTGGGAATAATGGAGGCGGCCCTAATAATTCTAATAGTGGCATTATTCTGTCTTGCGATGAGCAAGCAAATAATCCTGATCGAGTATTCCAAGCCGGCCCCCACTCCATTTTTTATGCAGGCTATGAAAACATAGGTAGTGGACAGGATTGTCAAACCTGCTTCTATTATTGTGTAAATAGTGTCGATGTACAGGGTACTATGGCAATAAGTCATGTGAATTTTGGCGACTTGGTTTGCGGCAATACCTGTTTGGAAGATCAAGCCAATGTTCCCAGTTTTGGAACATGGGCCTTCATGAACGGCAATACCGTATTAATGCCCGGTGATGGTGACCCCGAATTCAACGATGATGATCCCCAAACTGGAATCTGTGGGTTGAAATTTGATGAAGAATTCGGCAATGAAACCAGAGGATACTATATCTGTGTAACGGGTACTCACCCAGAGCCATCAATCGTTGTCCCTACTCTGACCTTTGCCGTGAAACACGGCGGAAATACAGACTATGTTCTAATCCCTGGCCCAGGAGGCCCTGATGCTTGTGACTATCCATGCGAACCAACAACCAACGATTGTACCTATACGATCAAGAGAACCTGGACTTGTACTGATGCCTGTGGAACGACCGCTAGTTGCGACCAGGTGATTACGGTCATGGATGATGCTCCACCTACGATCACCTGTCCTGACGACGTAACCGTTGAGTGCGGTGGCTCAACAAGCCCAATGCATACTGGAGTAGCAATGGCTGTCGATGATTGCGATGACAATGTAATGGTGATGCATGAAGACGAGGTACAGGATGGTAATTGCCCAGGCACTAAGGTGATAACCCGAACCTGGAAAGCCATGGATGATTGTGGTCAAATGGCCACTTGTGTTCAAACAATTACTGTCGTTGACACACAGGCACCCGATATAACGGATGCTGGCGACAGCCACACGATCCAATGCCCTCATGATCCACAGTTTACACCACCAACAGCGACGGATACTTGCGATCCAAATCCAGAGATCATAATGACTTCCGATAATATAGATCCTGGTGATTGCCCTGCCATCTATTCCCGCACGAAGTGCTGGAAAGCCCGTGATTGCAGTGGTAATTTTTCCGCTGAGGTCTGCCAGACAATCACCGTAGTTGATAATGAACCACCAACTATTCATTGCCCAGACAGTCGTGATTTGGAATGCGATGAAATGGGAGTATGTCTATCCTTTGATGGATTCAATGCAGGCGATTTCGTTGATGTGGTCAACACCAGTCTTGGTTCAGTAGAAATCGATGGGCTAAATCCAGATTTCGGTGGCGGGACCAATGCCGCCATGATCTTCGATTCGGGTAATCCGACCGGCAATGATGATGATCTTGGTACACCGAACAGCGCCTTTGCCGGCCCTGGTGTTGGTGCAGCTGGCGCCCCTGGTAAATTCCAAAACGACCGCCCATTTGGCAACATGCTAATCATTTCTACGGACCTGGATCAAGGCGACCCTGATGATCATGGTGGTGCAGGATCGGCCTTCACCTTTGACTTCTCCACTATTGGAACCGTTACCCTCGAACACCTCAATCTGATTGATGTAAATGGGCAGGCGGCTACTGGCGATATTAAACTATATGGCCCAGGTATGGCCTTGATCACGACCATCAATTTTGTCGATGGAGGCAACAATAGTGTTCAACTTGTCAACCTTGGCCCTACGGCTGGAGTCGAAAAGATGGTACTGAACATCAACGGCTCTGGAGCTGTCGACAACATCTGCTTTACGACGGGGCCGGCTACCGGTTTCCCTACCGCGATGGATGATTGTGATGATCAACCCAACTTCTCCTACGTGGATCAAATCTCCAACGGAAATTGCCCGATGGAGAAAACGGTGACTCGTGTCTGGACTGTTCGCGATGCTTGCGGCAACGCAGACAATTGTACACAGGTTATCACTTACATGGATACAACGCCGCCAATGATTGGTGACCCTGGTCCACCAATGACGCTTGAATGCCCTGCCGATCCACAGTTTACACCACCGACGGCGACCGATAATTGTGATCCGGACCCGGAGATCATTATGACCTCTGACAATACAGACGATGGAGACTGTCCTGGCACTTATGTTCGTACGAAGTGCTGGAAAGCTAAGGATTGCAGCGACAACTACTCCGCGGAGGTCTGCCAGACGATCACCGTTGTTGACACCACTAATCCAACAATCTCTGATCCTGGCCCAACGATGATCGCGGAATGCCCCGCGCAACCGGTGTTCATCCCGCCAACAGCTACTGATAACTGTGACCCTAATCCAATGGTGATGGAGGTGTCTGATAACACTGATCCGGGTAACTGCCCAGGTACGTACACCCGTACCGTGTGTTGGAAGGCGGTAGATTGTAGTGGCAACGAGTCGGCTACGGTATGCAAAACGGTTACTGTAGTTGACACGACCAACCCAACAATCTCTGATCCTGGCCCAACTATGATTGTGGAATGCCCAGCCGATCCAGTATTCACACCACCAACTGCTTCGGATGACTGTGATCCCAACCCAATGGTCATGGAAGTATCGGATAATACAGACCCAGGCAATTGTCCGGGTACGTACACCCGTACCGTGTGTTGGAAGGCGGTAGATTGTAGTGGCAACGAGTCGGCTACAGTATGCAAAACGGTTACTGTAGTTGACACGACCAACCCAACAATCTCTGATCCTGGCCCAACGATGATTGTGGAGTGCCCCGCCGATCCAGTATTCACGCCACCGACTGCTACGGATGATTGCGACCCCAACCCAACGGTCATGGAAGTATCGGATAATACAGACCCAGGCAATTGTCCGGGTACGTACACCCGTACCGTGTGTTGGAAGGCGGTAGATTGTAGCGGCAACGAGTCGGCTACAGTATGCAAAACGGTCACCGTTGTTGATACACAAATGCCTGTGATCTCTGATCCTGGAGCCGGTGGATTCGCAGAATGCCCTGATGACCCTGTCTTCACGCCACCGACTGCCACGGATGACTGTGATCCTGACCCGAGTATTATCGAGGTAGTGGATGACACCATCGACGGAGATTGCCCCGGCACGTACACGAGGGTTAAGTGCTGGATCGCTCGCGATTGCAGCGGCAATGAAACGGGACAAGTATGTCAGACCATCGTTGTTAGAGATACTCAAGGGCCGACCTTAAGTGGTGCGGGCTCCAACCATACATTGGAATGCCCCGCCGACCCGGCCTTCACGCCACCGACCGCGACCGATGAGTGTGATCCAGATCCGATTGTCATGGAGCTTTCAGATGATACGACACAAGGCGATTGTCCGGGTACCTACACGCGTACCGTTTGTTGGATTGCGGTGGATTGCAGCGGCAATCAGTCGGAAACCATCTGCCAAACGATTACCGTACGAGATACGACAGATCCAGAAATCAGTGATCCTGGCCCAGACCATGAAGTTGAGTGCCCTGGTCAACCGGTGTTTACACCTCCGACAGCAACAGATACTTGCGATCCCAATCCAGAAATCCTGGAGGTGTCTGACTCAACCACGCCTGGCAATTGCCCGAATACTTATCAGCGGACCGTTTGCTGGCAGGCGAGAGATTGCAGTGGCAACCGATCGGCTGTTGTTTGCCAAACGATTCGAGTGATGGACAATAGTGCACCGAATATTGGTACTCCTGGCCCAGATCTAACGATCGAATGTCCCGAGGAGCCCAATTTCACGCCACCACTGGCAACGGATAGTTGTGATCCGAATCCAGATATTGTGGAAGTTTCGGACAACACTACACCGGGAGACTGCCCAGGTACGTATCGCCGCACTGTTTGTTGGGCAGCTCGTGATTGTAGCGGCAATACCTCTGCGACTGTTTGCCAAACCATCACGGTGGTCGACACGGGTGATCCAGTTATTGGTCAGCCCGGCCCCGATGATACAATCGAATGCTTAGAGCAACCGGTATTTACGCCACCAACGGCGACCGATGACTGTGACCCTGCCCCTTCCGTCAATGAAGTATCGAATGATATCCTACCTGGCGATTGTCCAGGCACCTATCAACAGCGAGTCTGTTGGCAAGCTGAAGATTGCACAGGCAATACATCAGCAGTAGTCTGCCAAACGATTACAGTAGCTGATTCTACCGACCCGGTAATTGGCCAGCCAGGTGCCGATGGTGCCGTAGAATGTCCGGGCCAGCCGGTATTTACTCCACCGACAGCGACCGACGACTGCGACCCTGCGCCGGTGGTTCATGAAGTATCTAATGACATCACTCCTGGCGACTGCGCGGGCACTTACCAGCAACGTGTCTGCTGGCAGGCTGAAGACTGTAGTGGGAACACTTCCGCTGTTGTTTGCCAAACGCTTTGGGTAGTTGACACCACCGATCCAGAGATCGGAGCACCCGGCATGGATATGACTATTGAGTGCCCAGAGGCACCTGTCTTCACGCCACCAACAGCTACCGACAATTGCGATAGTGCACCAACGGTTGAGCCTGTTTCCAGCAGCATTGCCCCTGGCGACTGTCCCGGCACCTATAGACAAACGATCTGCTGGGAAGCAGTCGACTGCGCGGGTAACCGCTCGGCAGCAGTCTGCCAAACAATCACTGTAGTGGACACCACGGATCCGGAATTCGATAATATTCCAGACTTGGACGATATCGCCTGTGATGATGACCTACCTAGCTTAGAAGGTGTCACCGCTAGTGATACTTGTGACGAAGATGTGGATGTTGTCGGTGCTATTTTGCCGTACACCGAAGACGTTTGTAATGGCTACAGCATCACCTATCGCTGGACAGCGACTGATGATTGCGGCAATTCAGTCAGTGATACCGAAACATTCAATGTTTTACCTGACACAGAAGCGCCGATGATCACACCAGACTTTGATCTGGAGGACGGTGAAACCATGACGGTAGAATGCGACAATGCCGACCCGAACTGGACGCCATTCATTTATGATGAAGACGACGTTTCGGTTAGTGACAACTGCTCTAACGTAACGGTCACCATGACTGATGAATTGGTCAGTGAAGGCACTTGCGGTGTATCTGACTATCTCAGCATTTGGCGTTGCACCTGGACCGCCACTGACGACTGCGGTAATAGTTCTGAATTTGAAATATTCCTACGCATTGTCGATACGCGGCCTCCGAATTGGGATTTCTTCCCTCCAGACGCCAGCGCTTCTTGTAACTACATCCCAGCTCCTGTCTATCCAGAGGCATCGGATGATTGCAGTGAGGTTAGCCTAAGCCTTCAGGAGTCAACTATTCCTGGCGATTGCCAGTATTCCTATACGCTTGTTCGTACCTGGACAGCTACGGATGGCTGTGGTAATAGCACTAGTCGTTCGCAGGAAATTGCTGTTTCTGATAACTCCGCACCCAATATCTACTTCATCGAGATGGCCCTCTCTGGCTATCAAAATGGCGACGAAGTCATAGTCGAATGCAACCAACTTGTTTGGGTACAGAAACTCGATAATGCTGCCGTTGCTGTGGACGATTGCGATCCGCATGTAGAAGTGGAGTACTCTTATGTAGAAGAGGATTTCCAGAACTGCGAAGAAACGGGCTACGTAGGTAGTGTTTACTCTACCTGGACGGCTACTGACGATTGCGGCAATACCCGCGTGGTGAATCTGCGCTTCTTGCTGGTTGATGAAACGCCGCCAATTCTACAGGGTGTACCTGAAGATGTGTGTGTGACTGAGCTGCCACCTGTTCCTGCTGTACAAGCTTACGATGAGTGTGAATTTGCCATCCTCGAATACACGCAATCCGATCCGATCGATTGTGGAGGAGGTCAATACATTGATCGCACCTGGACAGCAACTGACCTGTGTGGCAACACCAGTTCCGCTACCCAACGTATCACGCTCATGAGTGGAGCTGGACCGGAGATTTCGATCAACTACCCTGGTTTAGAAGGTCTAGCAAGCGGTAGTTCTGTCGATTTGGAAGCCGATTGTCCTTCTGGCGTTGGTCTACCCGATCTCACTCCTTTCGTTGAGGTGGTGAATGCTTGTACAGAAGTATCATGGACATTGAGCCAGCTGAGCTTCCCGCCATTCGATTGTTCTTTTGATGGCTTCTTGCTCAGCTATGATATTGAGATCACAGCTACGGATATCTGTGGCAATTCCAGCACCTACAGTCTCACTGTTAATATAGTGGACACAGAAGGGCCTTCGTTTGCGGGTGTACCTGATGCTATCACCATTGCTTGTGGAGAAGGTATCCCGGTGCCGGCGGTTGCTGATCTTTGTTCGGGCGTAGTCGGTATAACGATTACTGACAATGTCGACGCCATTATCAGTTGCCCTGATAGCCCTGCAAGCTTTACGCAAGTGTGGATGGCCACAGACGGGTGTGGTAATACCTCAACCTTTAGTCAGGAAGTCACGATCATTGATAGTGAAGGTCCTGTTTTGAGTGGTGTACCTGAAGACACTTGTGGCGACCCTGCTACTATTCCTGTGCCGACAGTAGAAGCTGTAGATGAATGTACGGGCGATGCAGCAACGGTGAACTTCTCAGAATCAAGCGTACAGGGAGCTTGCGGACTGGTTAGTATTCGCACCTGGAGCGCGACTGATGCTTGTGGTAATACTAGCACGGCAGAGCAACGCATTTACACTGGTGAGGATAATGATGCACCCGTATTATCATTCGTACATCCATGGCTAGCTGGCCTGGAAGACGGTGATGTATTGACTATCTCTACTGCCAGCGCGATGGGCAATCCACAGGATCTGCCTGAATTTGGTGCCGATGCAGTCGCAGTAAATGACGCATGTGTAGATGGTCTGAGCGCTACAGCTGGTATCATTCTGGTATCAGAAGGCAACTGCGAAGAAGACGGTTACTTAACCCGCCATCAGTACAGCTGGACGGCTACCGACCCATGTGGTAATACCGGATCGATCAGCTTCGTACTGGAATACGTGGACGACTACGCACCAGATATCTTCAACGTGCCAGATGATATCACCATCTACTGTGAAGAAGACGTGCCTCCTCCAGGAGAAGTGCTAGTGAAAGATGATTACGATACTGCTGGCACTGTCGTTAGTGTTTCCGATCAAACGACCGGAACGGCATACGGGTACCGCATTGTACGCACCTGGACAGCTACCGATCCATGTGGCAATACGTCATCGGCGAGTCAGATCATCGATGTGATTGCTAATGATCTACAGTGCAACTTCACACCTACTGATGAAGTGGACTGTAACTCTGATGGAAACGAGCTTACCGTGATCGTTACTGGTGGTCAGCCACCGTATACCTATCAATGGGATATGATTGATTGCGACGGCTTCATTACAGGAGGTCAAGGCACATCGACCATTACTTATACGGTAGGTTACACGACGCAAAACTTTGCGGTAACGGTAACCGATGCCAATGGTTGCTGGCAAGTATGTACGGTGAGTATTGCTTGCGAGAAAGATCGGGAAAGCGGTGAAGGCGAAGTCATCATCTTCGACCTTGGCGGCCCAGGCTTCTCAGCAGTCTACCCGAACCCAGCACGTGACTTCATTACGATTGAACCGCGGAATTGGAGTGGTCAATCAGGGCACATTACTATGTACAATTTGTATGGCCAGCAAGTCATCTTCCGCTCGTACAATGAGCTACCAGACGGAGCATTCGAACTGAATGTGAGCGAACTGCCTTCTGGTACTTACTACCTGAAAGTCTTTTTTGAAAAAGACCACGATCCGATCACGCATCAGTTAGTGATCATGCGTAATGAATAATACGTAGAGAGAAAGGACATTTTGATGTCCCCTACACGGGTGGTCGCCTCTGAGCGGCTGCCCGTTTTTGTTTTTTACTGGATGGCCAGAGGTATTCCACTTAGTCAACTCTGAAAAATGGATAGCATTTGTCCTAACTGCATTCAAATTTATTATCATATGGCCCATATGATGGCTAAAATCACGCTTTTCTGACCGAAGATGGATCGATGAAAACAATTTACCATGTTACAGATATAATCCAAATAGCACACTTTATCCTTTTTTAAAAAACGTGACAGGCATTTATTTTCAAAAGAGGGTTTTTTTTCATATAATTGTATTCGAATTGTTAAGTGTCCCTCCCTTACCCCCCTTCACAACAAATTGTAGGTTATGTAAAACTTTGTGACATAACTACACCTCCTTTCTTATTCTTTTCTTTTTAAGTATTCAAATCCTGGCATTACAAAGTCTGTAACACTTTTCTGTTCTGTAATACCTTTCTCGTTCATATTCTGTAACAAGTCTATGTCCTTGAGTTCATGTTTTGACAAAAAGGACTGGTCGTAAGATTCTGCTGTAAATAAATAAATAAATACAACCAGAGCCTATTATTTGTGGGCTAAATCACCAGTGGAGGCAACCTAAGTCCACTGGGGGTTTATCACGGTTAAAGTAAATCTTACCCCCTCTCCCTTTTTAAGGCGATCTAAAAAAAATAATTGGCAATGACGGTAGTCATTGCCCTGGGTAGTTATTGCCCCATATGAAGAGAGGCTATGTTCATGCAACACAATACAAGCGAGACAAACGGATACGCGCTACTTCCTCCATAAGGACCTAGCTCTCTCAGGCTGCCCTGATTGATCAAAGGCAGTCTAT
>SPJK01028992.1_pt1 | contig 18116 bp, 16 predicted proteins | sample 3741771 | NCBI WGS metagenome assembly SPJK01 (sample SAMN10925997, study PRJNA522277) | cold seep metagenome | isolation source: Elba SIP-enriched marine methane seep metagenome, extraction at timepoint T2 | place: Italy: coast of Elba, Mediterranean Sea
ACTAGTGATGTGTCAGCCAGTTTTCGACTTCAAATAGATTATGCACTAGCTCTTGAGGGTTACAAGCCATCAATGTTGCTTCGTCATGAGCACCATGGCTGATGGCTAAACAGTCTGCGCCAGCGTTATTAGCCATTTGCATATCAAACTCAGTGTCACCAATCATTAGGGTCTGATGTGGCATCACGCCGGTAAAGTCCATTAACTCTTCCAGCATTTGAGGATGAGGCTTTGAATGACATTCGTCAGCACAGCGAGTTGCATGGAAGTGAGCTTCCAGCCCGGTTGCTTTTAATACTTTATTGAGTCCAGTGCGACTTTTTCCTGTGGCAACACCGATGAATAACTCATTTGTATTTAACTTAGTCACTAGCTCAATGGCATTGTCGAACATATTGGGCTCAAATGGACTGCTTAGCCAAATATCTTTATAGGTTTGCCCTAAGTGACGACGAGTTGTTTCATCGAGGTTTGGGTACAAGGTTGTGACTGCTTCAAACAAGCCTAAACCAATGATATGACTGATTTGCTTGTCGGTTAATAAAGGCAATTCAAGTTGAATTATCGCTTTACGCATGCAATCAACGATATGTCCGGTTGAATCACTTAAGGTTCCATCCCAGTCAAAGACGATTAGTTGATAGTCATTTTTCACAATTGTTGTTCCAATATGTCGATTGTTCGTTGTAACTCTATGGGGAGCTCGGCTCTTAATGCTAGCGGTTCATCGGTTGCAGGATGGGCAATATCTAGTTTCCATGCATGTAGAAACAACCTTTTTAAGCCCACTTTTTTCATCTCTTTATTAAATATACGCTGTCCATACTTATCATCGCCGGCAAGTGGGTGTCCTGAAAATGCGGCGTGTACACGAATTTGATGAGTTCGGCCTGTAAATAAAATTGCCTCTGTTAATTGAGCTTCAGCAAAGTGTTGCAGTGGCACAAATACGGTTTTGGCATATTTACCTTGAGCGTCGACTTTGACCATGCGTTCACCACTACTGACCGCATTTTTTTGCAGTGGCTGTTCAATGGTTTTTTGTTGGTCATCCCAATTTCCTTTGAGTAGCGTGAGATAGCGCTTGTTCATGTCATGGTTAAGCATTTGTTGTTGCAGGTGTAATAATGCGGTACGACTTTTTGCAAGCAGCAAACAGCCGGACGTGTCTCTGTCTAAACGATGGACTAGTTCTAAAAAAGGCAGTTCAGGTCTTAGAATTCTTAATGCCTCAATCACACCTTGTTTGATATTACTGCCAGCATGCACAGCGATACCAGATGGTTTATTCAACACAAATAAATGCTCATCTTCAAAAATGATATTTGAAGTAAGTTGTGCAGTAAAATGATCGCTGACTGTAGTCGGTGTTGTATTTTCTGCTACGCGCAGTGGAGGCACTCGAACTACATCGCCCGTTTCTAAGCGATAAGTTTGCTTAATACGGCCTTTATTAACTCGAACTTCACCTTTACGTAATGCTCTGTAAATTCGGCTTTTAGGAACACCTTTTTCTATGTTGAGCAAGAAGTTATCAATGCGCTGTCCAGTTTGGTGTTCTGTAATTTCGATGAATTGAACGCGAGGTGGAGACTGAGAGTTCGAGGTCATTGATGTCGCTTTAAAAATTGCTATTGCTGATATAGCACGGTGCTGTTATATTCACAACAGGTCTATATGAAAAAGAAGGTTAATAGTATACCTAATTTTTGTATACAAAGACCTAAGATTACGGTTGCCGCTCCCAAAAATAGGTAGATGCGCAACTGTGTAAACGATTTTTAGCGATATTACATAGTTAATATTTTAGTAGTGCTCAACAAAGATTGAGCAATGAAAGTGGTTCCCACGTCTTGGTTGCAGAAAAAAACAGTAATAAAGCACCGGACAGAACGGCAAAACATAATTAAACGTGTCACTAAATCGGGATAGTGAACACAGCAAGAAACGAAGAGTTAAGTAGCCGCGAAAAAGCGAAGTGATATGACTGAACAGAATGCAGTCATACAAAAATATATGCAGAAAACTGCATGATTTAATTGTTGTTTAGTAGTCGAACTGTTGTCATCACAATGTAGTGATGGTGTTTGAGCCTTGACAGTACAAGGCAAGCCAAACGTGCGAGAGCCTCATAAGAGGTTAGTACATGAAACGTATTTTAATTAACGCAGTTCATCAAGAAGAATTGCGTGTAGCGATGGTTGATGGCCAACGCTTATTTGATCTGGATATCGACACGCCTGCTAGGGAGCAGAAAAAAGGAAATATCTACAAAGGTAAAATCACACGAGTTGAACCAAGTTTAGAAGCTGTATTCGTCGATTATGGTTCTGAGCGACAAGGTTTCCTTCCTTTAAAAGAAGTTGCAAAAAGCTACTTCAAAGAAACAGGCTCAAAAGAAAACTCTGACCGCATCAATGTGCAAGATGTGTTGACGGTTGGCCAAGAGCTTGTTGTGCAAATCGAAAAAGAAGAGCGCGGTAACAAAGGTGCAGCATTAACTACCTTTATTAGTTTAGCGGGTCGTTACTTAGTCCTAATGCCAAATAGCCCTCGTGCAGGCGGTATTTCACGTCGTATTGAAGGCGACGACCGAGCAGAGTTGCAAGAAGCGTTACGTCAGTTAGAAGTGCCTGAAGGCATGGGTATGATTGTTCGTACTGCGGGTGTGGGTAAACATGTTGAAGAGTTACAATGGGATTTAGAATATTTAGTCCAGTTATGGACGGCTATTGATAATGCTACTCAGCAACGCTCAGCACCATTCTTAGTCTATCAAGAAAGTAATATTATCATCCGCGCTTTGCGTGATTACCTGCGTAAAGACATTGGTGAAATTTTGGTGGATTCACCTGAAGTCTATCAAACAGGCTATGACTTTATGCGCATGGTCATGCCGCATGAGCTAAGTAAATTTAAGCTTTATCAAGATAAAGTACCTTTATTTACGCGCTACCAAGTTGAAAGCCAAATCGAAACAGCATTCCGTCATGAAGTCCGTTTGCCTTCAGGTGGTGCTTTAGTTATCGATCCTACAGAAGCATTGATTTCAATTGATGTGAACTCAGCACGTGCTAATAAAGGTGGCGATATTGAAGAAACTGCTTTTAATACAAACTTAGAAGCGGCGGAAGAAATTGCTCGTCAATTACGTTTAAGAGATCTAGGTGGCTTAGTTGTTATCGACTTCATTGATATGACGCCTAGCCGTCATCAACGTGAAGTTGAAAACCGTTTACGTGAGCATTTGAAAGTAGATCGTGCACGCGTTCAAGTTGGCCGTATTTCACGATTTGGTTTACTCGAAATGTCTCGTCAGCGGTTACGTCCATCATTAGGCGATGCTCATCAAGAAGTATGTCCACGTTGTGCTGGTTTAGGCCATGTTCGCGGTGTTCAGTCATTAGGTCTGGCTGTATTAAGAATCATTGAAGAAGAAGCAAATAAAGACTTAATTTCACAGCTTGTTATTCAATTGCCAGTGGGTGTTGCAACATTCATGCTTAATGAAAAGCGTATGCAATTGGATGCTATTGAACGACGTACTAATGTGAAAGTGTTATTAATTCCAAACCCACATTTGGACACACCTCATTATGAAATTGAACGTATAAAATCAGGCAATGAGCGTTCTGAATTTAGCCATGATTTATTACAAAAACCAGCTGCAGAAACGTTTGATGAGTTAAAAGACAAGCCTGCACTTGAGAAGCCTGCAGTGACCGGCGTTTCTCCAGCAGCACCAGCTCCAGTTGTGAAGTCAAAAGAAGAAGCAAAACCAAGCTTATTAAAACGTTTGTTGGGTGTGTTAACTGGCAATAAGGCTGAACCTGAAGAGGAAGAAAAGCCGGAAGTTAATAAACGAGCAACTAATAAGCGCCCTAATGGCCGTGGACGTAATAATAATGGTCGTCGAAATCAATCTAATCGCCGTCCAAAGAATAGCAGCGAGGATGTTGATAAAAAACAGACAGCTGATAAAAAGCCAGTTAAACCGGCAAGCAACGAAGAGGGAGGGGATGAAGAAACAAAACCTCGCAATACACGTCGTTCTAGACGTGGTGGTCGTCGTCGTCGTCCTCGCGGAGACAACAATGACAAAGTTGTTGATACAAATGTAGGTAATAAGCCACTTCCAGAGCCGAAGGAGGTTGATGGAAATGCAGTACCTGAGCCTGCTCCTGAGGTCAATGGCAATGTAGTTGATAATAAACCTGCTGATGAGCCTAATGGTAATTCAGTAAGTAAACCAAAGCCGCGTAGAGCGCCTCGCCGTAGACGTCCTGCAAAAGCTAAAACAGAAAATGCTAAAACAGAAGTGGAAAAAAAACCGACATCGGCAGATAATGGCAGCAACAAAACAGAAAAAGTGCCAGCCGTAGCCGATGCCGAAGAATAATAGCTGTCATAAACAACACTTGCTCACCTTAATTGGTGAGCAAGTTGATTATCATCATCAACGCTGTGAAATCATCGAGTTACTTGATGATTGTCAGTTCGTATTACAAGTCCTTCAGAACAAAAAGAATATTCAAGCCACCCAATATGGGGAAGGTCACAGAACCGTACCTGTGACTCATGTCGTGCCTATTTTTGATGGCGAAGGTGAAATACACCCTGAATTAAAGTCCAGTGGCCTTAACTTTTTAGCTGATTAAGGCTCTAACTTTCTCTAAATCTGCTGCGGTATCCACACCGTGACCTGGATCAATTAAAGCGGCGGTTAAATGAATTTTTTTACCGTGGTACAACACACGTAATTGTTCTAACGATTCATATTGTTCTAACTCAGACACTGCTAAATTAGAGTAGGCTTTAAGAAAGTGAGCTCTGTAACCATACAAACCAATGTGGCGATTATGGGGTAAGTCACTAGGGAGTGTTTTGTCTGTGTTGAAATGATCTCGTAGCCAGGGAATAGGTGCTCGGCTGAAATATAAGGCATAGCCATCTATATCCATGAGCACTTTTACTGCATTTGCATCAAATATGTCATCGGGATCAGTAATCTGTCTGTATAACGTAGCCATATCTGCTTTTGGATGTTGATTTAAGTCATCTGCGACTTGTTTTATCAACTCAGCAGGTAAGCATGGCTCATCACCTTGCACATTGACAATAATGGCATCATCGTCAAAATCACGTTGCGTGATAACTTCTGCTAATCTATCTGTGCCAGATGGATGCTCAGACTTTGTCATACATACATCAGCACCAAAACTGATTGCCGCTTGCTGAATACGATTATCATCAGTGGCGATAATAACCTGATCAGGGTTACTTTCTAGGGCACGTTCATAAACGTGTTGAATCATCGGTTTACCCGCTATATCGACGAGGGCTTTTCCTGGCAAACGGCTGGAGTTATAACGTGCCGGAATAATGATACTAAAAGCCATTAAATATCCTCATCATCCGCAATCGGCGATGCTTCTGTTTCTAACATCACTGGAATGTCATCGCGAATTGGGTAGGCTAAACGGCAAGCAGGGCAGATCAACGTTTGCTGTTCTTTTTTATAGGTGACACTGCTCTTACAACTTGGGCAAGCTAATATTTCTAATAATGATTTATCCACGTTGTTTATTCCTGATGAGTTGGTGAATTGAGTCAAATAAATGATCAGTGACAATCGTTTCTGTAGCCATATACCAAGTACGTCTATCACTAAAAGTCTGACATTTTACTGCATCTTTTTCAGTCATGATGATCGGATTTTCATCATCAAATTCGAGATCTGTTTTTTGGAAGGCATGATGATCTGCAAACGCATGCTCGACTACATTGATTCCCGATTCGCGTAATTGATCGAAAAAACGTTGTGGGTTACCAATGCCAGCAATAGCATGAACGGTTTTACCAACAAATTCACTGATAGGCTGTTCAGATTGTCGGTCCATTACTTGAACCAGCTTGTAATGTCTTAACTGCATGGTGACTTCTTCATTTTTGCCAGCATTAAAAACCGTGAAGTCGACATCTTTTAGGCGAGAGAGTGGTTCTCGAAGTGGACCTGCCGGCAGGCAAAATTCATTACCAAATTGACGTTTTCCATCAACAATAACGATTTCAATATCTCGTTTTAAACGATAATGCTGGAGGCCGTCATCCGCTATGATAATGTTGCAGTCAGTGTTGTTTAAGAGGTGTTCGCAACTTGCTTGTCTATCTGCTGAAACAACGATAGGGCAGTTGGTATTTCTGGCTATTAACACGGGTTCATCACCAGTAATAGAAGGCTTACTGTCCGCAGTTACTTCCATAAGCTTCTCGGCGTAATTGCCGCCATAACCTCGGCTGATAATTCCAGGACGGAAACCGGCCATTTGTAATTTCTGGCAAAGCCAGATAACAAAAGGTGTTTTACCCGTGCCGCCAGCGGTAAGGTTGCCGACGATAATGACGGGCATTGGTGCTTGATAACGTTGAAATATGTTAGCTTGATAGCAAAACTTACGAATACTACTAATTAACCTATATAAGCCACTTAATGGTGCAAGTAGCCATCTTACTGGGTGTGGGCTATACCATGTTTTTACTAACCAGTTCATCAATGGAGTTAGTGTTCATTAAATTGTAAACGATGTAACTCTGCATAATGCTCGCCTTTAGATATGAGTTCTGCATGTGTACCTGTTTCAATGATATTGCCATCGTGCATCACGACAATTTGATCTGCCTTTTCAATGGTCGATAATCTGTGTGCTATTACGAAGGTTGTACGTTGCTTCATCAATGCTTCTAATGCTGCTTGGATGTGCCTTTCTGCTTCGGTATCCAAAGATGCCGTTGCTTCATCTAAAATCAAAATTGGTGAGTCACGTAATAATGCTCTAGCGATGGCGAGACGTTGACGTTGCCCACCAGAAAGTAATACACCATTTTCACCGACTTCTGTTGCTAAGCCATCAGGTAGTTTTTCAATAAATTGCCACGCATGCGCCGCTTTAGCTGCAGCAATAATATCTGTTTCATCGACTTTTGCAGCACTGCCGTAGGCAATGTTGTTAGCAATCGAATCATTGAATAACACAATATTTTGATTAACAAGTGAGACTTGCTTACGTAAATCAGCCAGCGTTAATTCATTGATATCAATACCATCAATGTAGATTTTTCCTGATGAAATATTATAAAAACGTGTTAGTAGACTGACCAAGGTTGTTTTGCCGCTACCAGAATGGCCTACAAAGGCAATTGTTTCACCAGGTTTCACATGCAATGAAATATCGTTTAAGGCTTTTTTGGTGCTTGCTTCATATTGGAAATCGACATTTTGGTAGCGAACTTCGCCTTTAGCGCGCTCCATTGTTTTTGTACCTGTATCTTTTTCAGGTAGTTCGTCCATCAAATCAAAAACACTTTCGGCTGCTGCTATACCGGCTTGAATAGTGACATTAACTTTAGTAAGTCTCTTTAATGGCCCTAAGATCATCAGCATAGCAGTGATGAATGAGACGAATGTGCCGACAGTAATTTGATCCAACATGTCAGGCAATGTTGCTACGTAAATTACGCCACTAAAACCTAAGGCAGCAATGAAAATGGTAATTGGTTGGTTTGACGCATTCGTTGCGATCAGCTTCATGCGTTGCTGGTGATTGTGCTTATTAATTTTTTCAAAACGAGCAGTTTCATAGTCTTCAGCACCGAACGTTTTCACTTCTTTATGGCCATCTATGACCTCTTTAGTGATGTGTCCTACATCGCCCATTGAGCTTTGAATGTTTTTGCTAATTTTTCGAAATCTGAAACTAATCCGGTATATCAAGAAACCTATAAAGGGGACGGTCAACAGGATGATAAGTGCTAAAGAACCACTTAAGTAGATTAACCAAGCAAGTAAGCCAACGATCGTTAGTGTGTCACGGATGATAATGAGTATGGCATCAGACGCTGCTTTTGCTACTTGTTCAACATCATAGAGTAGCTTTGACATTAGCTGCCCCGAATTGTGTGCATCGTAAAATGAAGTCGGCAATGTTAATAGACGTGCAAACATTTCTCTGCGTTGATTGCGTATCACATTACGAGAAATCCAACCTAAACCATAAATGGTTAGAAAATTGATTGTGCCTCGAACAAAAAATAGCCCAATAATTAAGAGCGGCATCATTTTGATTGTGTCAGGGTCACGTTCAACAAAACTGCCATCCATTAATGGCTTCATCAGAGCGGCCATACCTGCTTCGGTAAGCGCAAAAATCACCATGCAACAGACTACCAATAGAAACACTTTCCAGTAGGGTTTTACATAGTGTAATAAACGCAAATAGACATCTTTTGCGTTCATGGCAGAGGGTGTTTGTTTCATTCAGTTGCTTGTTTTTGTCGAGTTGCTAAGGTTAAGCGGCTATAGCCAAGTGCTTGCGCAGTATCCATTGCGGTTACAATATTTTGATAATCAGTTTCTGCATCCGCACTGATAATAATATGTGGGTCTTCTTGATTGCCAACAGCTTGTCTTAAAGCGTCACTGATTGCTTCGCGAGAGGCGTCAATAAGACTGGTTTGATTAATGGTGAATTCGCCGCTTGAGCTGATAATAATATCAATGGGCTCTACTTGTTCGGCCATAGCTTCACCTGACGCTTCAGGCAAATCCACTTTGAGTGAGCTTTCACGAATAAAACTCGTTGAAACCATGAAAAACAATAATAGCAAAAACACCACATCAATCATTGGTGTTAAGTTGACGTCCGGTGCTTCTAGTTTGCTGGTGGTCAGCTTCACTTGGGAGCATCCTCATCAGGATCAAATTCGCGTTCGCCGTGCAGTATTTCAACAAGTTTTAATGCTTGTTCTTCCATATCAACTACCAGTTGATTAATCTTCCCACGAAAATAACGATAAAAAATTAAACTAGGTATCGCGATAACCAAGCCTGCTGCGGTAGTTATTAAGGCTTCTGAAATACCACCTGCTAAGGTTTCAGGGTTACCAACTCCTTCGGTGGTGATAACCGCAAATACTTTGATCATACCAACTACTGTTCCAAGTAAGCCTAGTAGCGGGGTAATCGCAGCAATAGTGCCTAGTGTATTTAAATTTCTTTCTAGACTTTGTGTGACGTGACGCCCAACATCTTCGATACTTTCTTTGGTTATTTCACGTGAGTTATTGCGGTTAATTAAGCCGGCGGCTAATACTTGGCCTAATGCTGATTCAGTTTGAAGTTTTTTTATCCGGTGGCTGTCCACTTGGTTGTAGCGAAGCCACTGCCAGATTTGCTTAACCAGTCCGGCCGGTGCAATTCGTTGCGTACGTAAACTCCAGAAACGCTCTGCAATGATAGCAATAGCGATAACGGAGCAAATAAATAAAGGCAGCATTAATAAGCCGCCTGCTTTAAAAAGCTCTAACATAGACGTTTTATTCTCTTGTTAGTGATTAACTTGGCTAATGATACGTTAAAACAGGCCTAGTCCGTAAGTTTTGCTGTCCATATTTTTTGTGATTTTTGTCGCCAAGTTGTGATCGGTTCCACAGCTTGCTGATTAAAACGAATAAATATCGCTCCATGCTGAGCCGTATTTAGGGTATTGCTGACTTTTTCATAACGCGCTAAGACAGTTGGATTAGGATGATTAAAACGGTTCAAATAACCGACTGGAAATAATACGGTTTCAGCTGATACATGTTTAATGAACTCGGGGGTAGATGATGTCTTGCTCCCGTGATGAGGGGCAACCAATATGGTCGAGTTAAGTTGTTGTACATAGCGTTTCACAAGCAACTTTTCTGTTTCTTTTTCGATATCACCTGTCAGCAGCACGCTGCCTGCCTCATTACTGACTTTTAAAACGCAAGAACCATTATTACCACTAGGATCATCATTTTCTCTCGGGTGCATAATGTCGAAAGTGACCTCATTCCATTGCCACTGCTTTCCCGCGATGCAAGGTAGTGAGTTAGCTACTGGTTCGTTACTTATTATTTGCCTTACTTTAAGGTGCTGGCTAATTTCATCAAGACCACCAATATGATCACTATCGCTATGACTGATAATCACGGTATCCAGATGGGTTGTGCCTTTTTGATTCAAGAAGGGAGTGATAATGTGGCGACCAGCATTGAAGCTGTCAGAAAAATGATCACCGGTATCAAATAATAAAGTATGGTCTTTGGTCTCAATAACCGCAGCTAACCCTTGCCCAACATCTAATAAGTAAAACCAAAATTCACCGTTTTTAGGTTTTTCTGGTTGATAAAAAAACAACGGTAATAAGCCTATTATGCCTAACCGTCTAGCAGGCATACCCTTAGGCAGAATAAGTAATAGTGTTCCCGTGCAAACGATCAGCCAATAAACAATAGGTAAGCTAGGCATGGTCCAGCTAGCAAATTCTAATGAAGAGCAATAACGTAGAACAGGCCAAAGTATATCTAATAATGTTTCAGCGATATCAAAGACAAAAGCGCTTAAGTCATTGTGAAGTGGGTATAAGACTGCAGCAATAAGTAAAAGTGGAACGACTAAAAGACTAATAAAGGGCACTGCAAGTAAATTCGCGAACGGTGCAATTAGTGACGTTTGACCAAAAAATAAAATTAATAATGGCGTTAAGCCAAGCGCGATATAACCGTGAATTTTTAGCCAAGTGAAACGAGGTGCCGGGTAATGTTTGGCTTGTGAGAGGAAAATGATAGCGACTGCTGTGAACGACAAATAAAACCCAGGATCTGTGACAGCTAAAGGATCCCAGATTAATACTAATAACAAGCAGAATGATAAGATTTGAAAAGGGGCTATAGGCCTTTTTAAACACATACTGATCAGTACGATGATGACCATTAACAAAGCACGCTGAGTTGGTACAGCAAACCCAGCCATTGCTGCATAAAAACCAGCAGTGATAACGCCGCCAAATGAAGCCGGATATTGCTTGGGGAAGCATAATAATAATCTAGAACTTCGGCTCCATAACCAGCCTGAAATAAAGAAACCGATTGCCGCAGCTAAGCCTATATGAAGTCCAGAGATCGCTAATAAGTGACTGGTTCCCGAGGTTGTCAGAATCTCCCATTGTTCAGAATTAATATTATGTTTTAACCCTGTGATTAAGGCTTGTAATAAGCCTACATGCTCTGATTGTTGAAAATGTTCATTTAAAAAAGAGAAAATCTGGTAACGAAAAGTATTAATGGCCCACGATGGAGCAGGACTATGCTGTAAGTTATCAGCAGATTCACGCACGTAGCCAATAGCGCCTATTCCTTGCTGAAATAACCACCGTTCATAATCAAAAGGAATAGGGTTTTTCATACCAACGGGTGGTTTAAGCCTTATCAATAGCTGCCATTTCTGGTTAGGCGCTAATGCGTCAGGGTACTCGTAATACCAGCTAAGTCTGATTTTTGATGGTATTTCTGACTGATACTTATCTGAAGGCCGAAAATCAAAGCGAACACGGTTTCCTTGTTGATTTGGGATGCTATCGATATAGCCTTCCACTAAAATATCTTTGCCGATCATTTCCTCAGCAAGACGATCTGCTAATAAAATAGAGCAATGCCAACTTGTAACCATTGCGCCAAGCAGTAAAAAAAAGAGTGTTGGGATGTTGAATTTACGCCAAATTAAAAAGGCAGGTATAAGCAGCAGGCTCAGGTATATATTGGGCAAGCTGGATTGATTCACAATCCACAAACATCCGATAGCAAAGGCAATGGCAGAATGAATCATATGTCCCTATAATGGCGGCCGAGTTATTGTTGAAAGAGTTGTAATGCCACGCAAATTCCTTAAGCGCGTCATGCCTGATCATAAAACAATGCAGGAGCATCCGCATCTGCAAAAGTTTGGTAAGCGTTTGACCGATCCGAAATTATGGCATCTTAACCGAAAGTCAGTTGCTGGGGGCTTGGCCTTAGGCTTATTTATTGGCTTTATGCCAATCTTTGGTCAGATGTTTGTTTCAGCAGCATTAGCCATTTTATTTCGGGTCAACTTACCTATTGCTTTTATGGCTGTCTGGATCAGTAATCCGTTAACCATTGCGCCAATTTTTTTCTTTGCATACAAAGTGGGGGCTTGGGTATTACAAGTGCCAGTCTCGCAATACGAGTTCGTTATTTCATGGGAATGGTTCTGCAATGAGTTTTTAACAATTTGGCAACCATTTTTGCTTGGTTGTTTTATTTGTGGACTTATTGCCGCTTTACTAGGTTTAGCTTTTGTGAGAATTGGCTGGCGATTAGTCGTTATTCGAAGCTGGTTACGACGCCGTAAGTCAAAATAAAACGGTCACTCACTTAGTTTTCCATCTAGCAGCGTGAGGGTCGTATCTAACCGCGCAGCTAAATCCCGATCATGAGTTACAATCACCAGTGCGGTTCCAAGCGATGAATTTAACTCAAGAATTAAGTCAAAAATCGCATTCGCCGTATGATGATCTAAATTACCTGTAGGCTCATCCGCTAATAGGCAAGCTGGTTTGGTTATGAGTGCACGAGCTAAAGCTGCGCGTTGACGTTCTCCGCCTGATAATTCACTCGGCTTATGTTGCAATCGGTGTGCTAATCCTACTTTTTCCAATAATTGAGCGGCTTCATCTTGTGCTTGTTTAGGACTGACGCCACCAATGACTAGAGGAATAGCGACATTTTCTACAGCGGAAAACTCTGGGAGCAAATGATGGAATTGATACACAAAACCTAAAGATTGATTGCGTAATTTACTTAATTTGGCTGCCGATAATTGACTGATATCTTGGCCTTGAATTGCAATACTGCCCGAGCTTAATTCATCTAAGCCACCCAACAAGTGCAGCAATGTGCTTTTGCCGGAGCCTGAACTACCTACAATCGCAATACGGTCACTTTGGTTAATGGTTATGTTGATATCACTCAATACATGAGTTTGCATATCGCCATCAGCATAGGTTTTTGCTAACTGAGAACACTCTATAACGGGACTAGTCATAACGAAGCGCCTCAGCTGGTCTAGTTTGTGACGCTTTCCATGAAGGATAAAGCGTGGACAGTATTGAAAGGATAAAGGCGGTGGCACCAATGACGTATACATCATTCCAATCTAAGTCAGATGGTAAATCACTGATGTAATAGACATCAGCGGGTAAAAATTGATAACCAATGATGTGTTCTAGTTGGGCAATTAAATCTGGTAAATTAATTGCTAATGCAACGCCGGCCACAATACCTAATAGGGTTCCAATAAGCCCGATCAAGGTACCTTGGACCATAAAAATAGCCATAATTTGTTTTGGAGTCATTCCTAAGGTGCGCAAAATCGCAATATCCGCTTGTTTGTCGGTGACCATCATAATCAGTGTCGAGACGATGTTAAACGCTGCTACAGCAACAATAAGCATCAAAATGACAAACATCACGGTTTTCTCTGTTTTTAATGCGGTGAAAAAGTTTTGATGTTGGAAGGTCCAATCTGCAGCACGGTAGCCAGCTGGTAAACTAAATAATAGGTCACGTGTAATTTGTGGTGCTTTATACACATCATCTAATTGTAGTCTCAGGCCAGTCACTTTCCCTGGAATACGAAACAGCTTAGCGGCATCTTCAATATTCATAATGGCTAAGGTACTGTCGTACTCATACATGCCAATTTCGAATATACCAGTGACATCTAGGCGTTTTAACCTTGGTATAACGCCTGCGGGTGTAGGGCTGACATGTGGCGTAATTAAAGTGATTTTACTGCCAACAGTGACACCCATTGCTCGGGCAAGGTCTTTGCCGAGCATGATGCCAAAACTACCGGGTTGTAAATCACTGAACTTACCTGCTGTTACTTTTTCACCAACCGTTGATACTTTACCTTCTAACTCCGGATCAACACCTCGTACCATACTGCCTCTGACCCTAGTCCCTTGACTAAGCATTGCTTGTCCTTCAACGAAGGGAGCCGAGTTTAAAACGTGAGGGTTTTCGTTTACTAAGCCTTCTAGTTCGTGCCAATCTTTTAGTGACCCATCAGCACCTGTGACGAAGGCATGTGAGGTCATTCCTAGAATGCGTTGTTTTAGCTCTTTTTCAAAACCATTCATGACTGAAAGTACGGTGATCAGTGCCATCACACCTAAGCCAACGCCTAGCATTGATGTCAGTGATATAAATGAAATGAAGTGGTTACGTCGTTTTGCGCGTGTATAACGCAGACCAATATAGACGCTTAAAGGCTTAAACATGTCTGATCCTTCGCGCTTACTTAAGGTAAGCCAAATGGGCTATTAAGCTTTGTGAGTCAGTAAGCGACCGAGCAAGTTCCCTTACTCGGTCTAAACTGGCTAAAATTATTTGGCGTGAACCGTTTTTGTACCGTCTTCACTACCTAGTAACAATACATCTGCTGGGCGCATTGCAAATAAACCATTAGTGACAACACCAACGATGTTATTTAGTGTTTTTTCTAATTCGATTGGTTCCATGATGTCCCAACCGTGAACGTCTAGAATGACATTGCTGTTATCAGTGATAAAGCCTTCACGGTAAACAGGTTGTCCGCCTAACTTCACAATTTCACGTGCCACATAGCTACGAGCCATTGGAATGACTTCAACAGGAAGAGGGAATTTACCTAACACATCAACTAATTTACTTTCATCAGCGATACAAACATATTTTTCACTTGCCGCTGCGATGATTTTTTCACGTGTTAACGCACCACCACCGCCTTTGATTAATTGTAGATTGTCGTTTGATTCGTCAGCGCCATCGACATAGATTGAGATATCACCAACTTCGTTTAAATCGAATACAGGAATGCCATGTTGTTTCAAACGTTCTTCAGAAACGATAGAGCTCGAAACTGCACCTTCAATGCGGCCTTTAATCGTAGCTAGAGCATCAATGAAATGGTTTACAGTTGAGCCTGTACCCACTCCAACAATACCTTCTTCGATATATTCAAGAGCAGCCCATGCGGCTTGTTTTTTTAGTTCATCAGCAGTCATTGCAATTCCTTAAATTTAAGTCGTTAATTTAGCAAACAGCGAACAATTATAGAGATAATTTAACGTCAGTGGTAACGTATGAAGCCTATTACCCTAATTTTGATTAAAAGCACGACAAAATGTTAACCGAATACGTTGAAAAAATTCTCAAGGCGCAAGTCTATGATGTGGCAGAAGAAACGCCGCTTGATATCATGCCGCGCCTGTCAAAGCGGTTAAACAATCGTATTTTACTAAAACGTGAAGATCTTCAACCCGTTTTCTCATTCAAGTTACGCGGTGCTTATAATCGAATGAGTCAACTCACTGAGCATGAAAAGACAAGGGGCGTAGTATCTGCTTCTGCGGGAAATCATGCGCAAGGTGTTGCTCTTGCTGCGCAAAAAATGGGCGTGTCGGCATTGATCGTGATGCCAACTACAACGCCTGACATCAAAGTTGAATCGGTTCGATCAATGGGGTCGGAAATATGTCTATTCGGTAATAGTTTTGATGAAGCATTTCAACATGCGATGACTATTGTTGAAGAACAAGGACGGACTTTCATTCCTCCTTATGATGACCCTTATATTATTGCTGGTCAGGGTACTATTGCGATGGAGATCATGCGTCAGCATTCTGGTGATCTACATGCGGTGTTTGTACCGGTCGGTGGTGGTGGTCTGATTGCGGGTGTGGCCGCTTATATCAAAGCGTTTTGGCCTGAGATAAAGGTAATTGGTGTAGAAGCTGAAGATTCAGCCTGTTTGAAAGCTGCATTAGATGCTGGCAGTCGTGTTGTATTGGATCAAGTAGGTTTATTCGCTGATGGTACGGCGGTTAAACAGATCGGTGAAGAAACATTCCGTATTGCGAAGCAGACTGTGGATGAGGTTATCACAGTAAAAACCGATGAAATATGTGCTGCGATTATGGATATTTTTGATGATACTCGTTCAATCGCTGAGCCTTCGGGGGCTTTAGCCGTTGCTGGTGTCAAAAAGTACTTAGAGAGAGAGTCTTTATCAGACCAGCAAATAGTGGCGATTGATAGCGGAGCTAATATTAATTTTGATCGCTTACGCCATGTTGCTGAAAGAGCCGAGCTAGGTGAGCAGCGTGAAGTGTTATTTGCCACATCAATTCCTGAAGAGCCGGGTAGTTTCCTTAAGTTCTGCGAAACATTAGGCAAACGAGGCATTACAGAGTTCAATTATCGTTTTGCTGATAAACAACAGGCACAAGTGTTTGTTGGTTTGTCTATTAGCGGTCGTGATGAAAAAGAAACATTACTTTCATCTTTGCAGCAAGCTGGATACCAGTTAACTGATCTCAGTGATAATGAAATGGCAAAATTGCATGTGCGCTACATGGTCGGTGGTCATGCTGTGGAAGTCGTCAATGAATCTTTGTATCGTTTTGAATTTCCTGAGCAGCCTGGTGCATTGCTGAATTTCCTGACAAAGTTAGGGCAGCGATGGAACATCACCTTATTCCATTATCGTAATCACGGCGCAGCTTATGGTCGCGTGTTGATTGGTGTGCAAGTGCCGGATCAAGAGCATGATGAGTTTCAGCGTTTTCTGGAAGCGTTGGGCTATGCATTTTGGAAAGAAACAAAAAATCCTGCTTATACACTTTTTCTTAAATAATTTGATAACAAGTACGATATAAGTAGGTAAGATAAAAATCACATAATAAGAAAAAGTCACATGGAGTGATTTAAATAAGGAGAGGCGTGATGATTGATTTTTCAAGTGGATTCAGCGAGTTTTTATTTATCACCTTAGAAGTACTGGCTGCTTTATTTATCTTCTTAATAGGTCTATTACTGTTGTGGGTGGTGATAGCCTACATTTTAGATGTGACTCAAACTCAGCAAGCGATCCGTCGTAATTATCCGGTTTTAGGTCGCTTTCGTTATTTCTTTGAGCACATGGGCGAGTTCTTCCGCCAATATTTCTTTGCTATGGATCGTGAAGAATTGCCGTTCAATCGAGCTCAACGCTCTTGGGTGTACCGTGCTGCAAAAAATGTAGATAGCACGGTTGCTTTTGGCTCTACCGATAACTTACAAGGAGCAGGCCGCACCATATTTGTTAACTGTGCGTTTCCTACATTAGGGCAAGATGGGGTTCCTGCACAGCCGGTGACGGTGGGTCCATACTGCCAAGAAAGTTATACCACGAGCTCTATCTTTAATATTTCTGGTATGAGTTATGGCGCGCTCTCTAAGCCCGCTGTATTAGCGCTTTCAAAAGGCGCGAAACTGGCTGGTTGCTGGATGAATACTGGAGAAGGTGGTTTATCACCTTATCATCTTCAAGGTGGTGCCGATATCGTGTTTCAAATTGGTACGGCTAAAAATGGTGTTCGTGATCTTGAAGGAAATTTCAGTGAAGAAAAACTGAAAGAAGTCGCAGCTCATGAACAAGTCAAAATGTTTGAAATTAAAATGAGCCAAGGTGCTAAACCGGGTAAAGGCGGTATGTTACCGGGTGAAAAAGTCTCTGAAGAAATTGCCAAAATTCGCGGTATCAATATAGGTCAAGATTCATTTAGCCCAAACCGTCATGTTGAAATAAGTAGTTTTGATGACTTATTAGATATGGTTCATTTTGTAAGAGAAACCACAGGAAAACCGGTTGGCTTCAAAATGGTTATTGGTGCACCGTCACAAGTGGATGACCTTTTAAAAGCCGTGAAGCAACGAGATATCAAAGAGGCGCCTGACTTTATTACCCTAGATGGTGCGGAAGGTGGAACCGGTGCAGCACCGATGGCCTTAATTGACTCGGTAGGTATGTCGATTCGTGAAAGTCTGCCGATTCTGGTGGATAAATTAAAGCAATATGGCTTACGTGAACGAATCAAGGTGATAGCCTCAGGTAAGATTGTTACCCCATCGAAATTAGCATGGGCATTATGTGTCGGCGCTGACTTTACCGTATCGGCACGAGGCTTTATGTTCTCATTAGGCTGCATCCAAGCTTTGCAATGTAATAAGAATACCTGCCCAACAGGTATTACTACCCACGACCCTAAATTTCAAAGAGGCCTGAACCCTAAAAGTAAGGCGGTTAGGGTGGCAAACTATGTTGAAAACATGAATAAAGAAGTGGGGATTATTGCTCACTCTTGTGGTGTTAAAAGTCCTCGCGCATTGAACCGAAGTCACGCTAGAGTGGTGCAAGGCAATGGTAAAAC